>MTKX01032998.1_pt1 | contig 57066 bp, 38 predicted proteins | sample 1042771 | NCBI WGS metagenome assembly MTKX01 (sample SAMN06212183, study PRJNA360534) | anaerobic digester metagenome | biome: Wastewater treatment plant; material: sludge; isolation source: anaerobic digester fed with sludge from wastewater treatment plant | place: Denmark: WWTP Randers ...
TTGCAGCCAGCATATCACGCCCGAAGCGAGTTGTCAAGCACTTTTTTCGACTACCCAATGCTGCTGCCTTCTCCCTGCTCTGTCATCTTGAGGCCCCCCTTCGTGCCTCAGGGCAGGCTCCGGGGCCGAAGGATCTCGTCCCGGCGCCCGTAGAGACGCTTTGCCTGCGCTGCGCTGCGGCTCAGCATGACAGTGTCAAGGAACTTGGCCCGCCTCCGCATATTCGTCGCAGAGTCCTGCCCACGCGCGTTTCCCGCGCGATCCACGCGCGCTTGGGTGATAGAGTGAAGCCGCACAGGGGGAGGAGGAGTCCGTATGCGTGACGAACGTGACGGCTATCAGGCCTATCTGCTGCGGCTCTGGCGCGTGCCGTGCCAGGGTCAGTGGCAGTGGCGGGCCTCCATCGACAGCCCCAACACCGGCGAACGCCGCAGTTTTGCAGACCTGGCGGCGTTCGTCGCGTTCCTCTACGCCACAACGCACCAGGAGACCCCACCTGGCGGAGCTGACAGGCAAGATCTGGGTCTTGGTACTGCCCCACTTGAGGAGGAGGAGAAACACGATGTTTAGGCGAACAGGCAGACATGCGCACCCTCTGATGGCACTGGTCCTTATTGTGGCGCTGCTCGCGCCGGCCTGGCACACGACCCAGGCATCGTCCGGCGAAGCCTCTGCCGGGGTGACGGCGCGCCAGGCGGTGGCGCAGCAAGCGTCCACTCCCCTGGCGGCGCCTCCTGGCAACCTGGCCAACGTGCCCGGCGCCAGTACGGGTTGGTGGGCCGCGGTCCAAGCGCAGGTTCAGCAAGAGGCGTTCGCCCTGAGTGCAGGCAAAGCAGAGGGCGGTGCGCTCTCCTACGTGGGACACAACCCAATCCATGCTTTCGATCTCGCCTTTTCCGCGGATGGCGTGCGCCTGGTGCCTGCCGGCGAGGCGGCGTGGAGCTTGGGCATGCGGCTCGCCTCCTACGGCCGCGAAGGGCAGGTGCAGCCGGTCGTCGGCCCGCCCGCGATGACGGCGAATGGCAAACAGCTCGAATACAGGCACGCGGGCCTGATTGAGTGGTACATCAATGACGAGCGCGGCCTGGAACAGGGGTTTGTCCTCGAGTCCCCGCCGCCTGGGGGCGAGGTGGGGAAGGCCCTGGTGATTGACATGGCCCTGGAGACCGGCCTGGTGCCGGTGCTAAGCAAAGACGCGCAGAGCATCGATTTCCTGCGGGCGGCCGGGAGTGCCGCCGCCCTGCGCTACACGGACCTGGCCGTCGTCGATGCCGCCGGCCGCGAGCTCACCGCCCACCTGTCTGTCTCTGCCGGCAGGGTCTCGATCAGCATCGACGACGCCGGCGCCGTTTATCCCCTGCTGGTGGACCCGGTCGTCATCACGCCCGACTGGACCGCCGAGGGCGACGAGTACGATTCGCGCCTTGGCTCCTCGGTGGCGACGGCCGGTGACGTGAACGGTGACGGCTTCGACGACGTCGTGGTCAGCGCATCGGGCGATGTACAGGTGTACGTCTACTTTGGCTCGGCCAATGGGCTGGCCGCCACGGCCGGGTGGAGCACCGGGGGAAGCGCCGCGTCCACGGCAGGTGACGTTAACGGCGATGGGTACGACGACCTTGTGGCCGTAAACGGCAGTGTTGCATCGGTGTACTATGGCTCGGAGACGGGGCCGGCCAGCACAGCCGCGTGGAGCGACGGGGGCAGTACTGTAGCCCCGGCCGGGGACGTGAACGGCGACGGCTTTGGCGACCTCGCCGTCTATTTGGACACCGATGTGCTCGTCTACTACGGCTCTGCAGCCGGGCTGCCCGACCTGCCCCACTGGAGCACTGAGGGCTTTGACATGGCCGCAGCCGGCGATGTGAATGGTGATAGCTACGGCGACCTCGTCGTCGCCACCAGCAGTGCAGTGAACCTCTACCTTGGGTCTGCCACGGGGCTGGCGAGCACGGCCGGGTGGAGCGCCGCGGGCGAAGTGGCAGGCGCGGCGGGCGACGTGAATGGGGACGGCTACGACGACGTCATCGTCGGGGCACCCTACTTGACCAATGGGCAGTACCACGAGGGTGGGGTAACCGTTTATCATGGCTCGCCCTCCGGATTGCCCGATGCAGCCAGCTGGAGTGCCGAGAGCGACCAGGCCGAGGCACGCTTTGGCACGGTAGTGGGCACAGCCGGCGACATGAACGGGGATGGCTTCGACGACGTGGTCGTCGGAACGCCCTGGTTCGACAACGGGCAGGCAAACGAGGGTGGGGTCTTTGTCTACTACGGCTCGTCGTCCGGGCTGCCCGGTGAGGCGCACTGGACCGCCGAGAGCGATCAGGCAGACTCCGACTTTGGAATCTCGGCGGCGACTGCCGGCGACGTGAACGGCGATGGCTACGATGATGTCATCGTCGGGGCGCCCCGGTACGACAACTCGCAGTACAGCCTGGGTCGTGCCTACCTTTTCCTTGGCCCTGTGCCCGTCACGACCGACTACCAGTGGAGCGCCGGGGGCGAAACAGCCAGCGACGAGTTTGGCAGCTCAGTGGCGACGGCAGGCGACGTGAACGGAGACGGCTACAGTGACGCCGTCGTCGGCGCGCCCTCCAACGACGAGAAGGCCCCGGGGGCGGGCAAAGTGTACGTCTACCACGGCAGTCCCTCGGGCCTTGGCCTGGTGCCGGCGTGGACCGCCCTAGGAGAGGCAGCGGAGGACGGGTTCGGCCGCGCCGTGGGCACGGCGGGCGACCTGAACGGCGACGGCTACGACGACCTGGTAGCCGGCGCAGCGGGCCACGGCGGCGGCAAGGTGTACGTCTACTATGGCTCCGCCACCGGCTTGGGCGCAGCCGAATGGACGGCCAACGGGCAGTACGCGAGCGACCAGTTGGGCGGCGCTGTGGGCACGGCGGGCGATGTGAACCGTGACGGCTACGACGACCTGGTCGTCGGCGCCAGCGGCTATCCCGACGGCAGCGCGTATGGCAAGGTGTATCTCTACCACGGTGGCGCGAACGGCCTCGGGACGAGCGCGGCCTGGATCGGCAGCGGCCAGACTGCGGGCGACCGCTTTGGTGGGTCCGTGGCCAGCGCCGGTGACGTGAATGCCGACGGCTATGCCGACGTGATCATCGCGGCGTCGCCACGCAACCAGGTGTACGTCTACCAGGGCGGGCCTCAAGGGCTGCCACCCGGCGCGGCGACCTGGACCCTGACCGGAGGCGCCGGCAGCCAATTCGGCTATGCGGTGGGCACGGCGGGCGACGTGAACGGCGATGGCTACAGCGACATTGTCATCGGCGCCCCTTTCGCCGATGGCGGTGGTGCAGATGCGGGCTGGGCCTTTGTCTATCACGGCGCCGTCGGCGGCCTCTCCTCGCCAGCGAATTGGAGCATGGCGGGCGCTACAGCAGGCAGCCGCCTGGGCGCGGCTGTGGGCACGGCCGGGGACGCGAACGGCGACGGCTATGCCGACCTCGTGCTCGGCGCCTACGGCAAAGATAGCCTGGCGGGTCAGATCCAGCTCTACCAAGGCAGCTCGGCAGGGCTGCCGTCGACTCCAGCCTGGACGGCAAGCGGCGAGTCCGCCGCAGACCGGCTGGGCCTTGCTGTTGGCGCAGCGGGCGACGTGAACGGCGATGGCTTTGGCGACGTGGTCGCCGGCGCGCCGGGCTACGACGGCCCTGCCGGCGCCAATGCCGGCCGCGCGACCGTCTATCACGGGGCGGCGCGCGATCCGGGCCTGCTCAGCGACGGCTGGTGGAAGTGGAACTCGGGCACGACGGCAGAGACGGCCGGCGATCTGAACGGCGACGGGTACAGCGACGTGGTCGCCGGCAAGGAGAGCGCGAACACGGCCTGGGTGTTCTACGGCAGCACGACAGGGTTGGACGTCAATGCGGATTGGACGTCCACCGGCGCGGCCGGTTTTGGCCGCAGCGTGGGGACTGCAGGCGACGTCAACGGCGACGGGTATGCCGATCTCCTGGTGTCGGACCAGAACGCGGTGCGCGTCTTTTACGGGAGTGCGGCAGGGCTCACCTCCGGCACGCCGGACTGGAGCGCCGCGATCTGCAACAACCAGGGCTGTGCTACGGGGCAGGCCGGCGACGTGAACGGCGACGGCTTTGGTGACCTGATCGTCGGCAGCAAGAGCGCGAACAAGGCATGGGCCTTTTACGGGAGCCCGACGGGGCTGCCGGCCCAGGCGGACTGGACCACGACGGGCACAGGTGGTTATGGCGGCACGGTGGGCAGCGCGGGCGACGTGAACGGCGACGGCTTTGCCGACGTCGTCCTTGCGGGCGCCAGCACCCTCTACGTCTACCATGGGGCCATGGCAGGGCTCACCCCGGGCACGCCAAACTGGAGCTTTGCGGTCGAGGGAGACCAGTACACTCCCTGCACCGCTGGCACGGCGGGGGACGTGAACGGCGACGGCTACGCCGATCTCGTTGCCGGCGCGCCATACGCTGCCGGTTACGCGGGCAAGGTGTACCTGTTCTTCGGATCGGCCTTGGGCCTGGACGCTCCGTTATTGGAAATGACGGGGGAAGCTGCGCATGATCGCTTTGGCAGCAGCGTCGCCACGGCGGGCGACGTGAACGGCGACGGGTTTGCCGACATCCTGGTCGGCGCACCTGAGGAAGCGGGTTACCTGCAAACCGGGGCGGCCTATCTCTACTTCGGCAGCTCCCTGGGCCTCAGAACCGATCGGGAGCCCTGGATCTACGCGCGCGACAATGTCGAGTACTTGGGAAGGCACGTGGCGGGGGCAGGCGACGTGGACGGCGACGGCTTTGCCGATGTGCTCATCAGCGCCCTCTACACCTATTACTGGCCCGAGCAGGACTGGACCATCCTCCAGCGCGGAAACGATGGGGGCGGGCGGCTGGCGCTCGCCCGCCAGACCCGGGGAGACGGCAGCGGGATGCTGGTGCAGCCCTGGGGGCGCGCCACGCGCGACAGCTTTTCCGTCACGCTGCACGCAGTCAACCCGCTGGGGCGCGGCAGGGCCCGGCTGCAGGTGCAGGCCTGCCCATCGGCCGCGCCCTTTGGCGACGAGTCGTGCCGCGAGTACACCGCTGCCGCCTGGACCGAGATCGTCGACGCGGACGGCGCCGACCTGAGTGAGATGGCCGAGTGGCTGGAGGAGGACACCCTCTACCACTGGCGGGCGCGCCTGCTCTACGACTCGGCCATCATCCCGCGGGGACCCTGGCACCGATTCTTGGGCCAGAGGCAGGAGGCCGACGTGCGCGCCGGGCGGCTCGCCACGGACCTGCAGATTACCAAGACGATGGTACCTGCCGAAGAGCTTGAGCTACCGGCCCAGATTACCTACACCCTGAGCTACGTGTCGGCCGGTGGCCCGGCGGCGGGTGTGGTCATCACCGACATCCTGCCCGCCAGCCTGGACAGCGTCGAGGTTTTCACCAGCGGGGTGGCTATCGTCGACACGGGCGTCCGGCCCGGCTACGTCTGGCGGGTGGGCGACATGGCGGCGGGGGAGAGTGGTGTCATCATCATCACTGCCCAGGCGAACGCCACACGATTCGTCAATACGGCGGAAATCGCCGGTACCTCGCGGGACGTAAACCCCCTGAACAACGTGGCGATGGTGCAGACGCATGTCGCGGGGATCATCTTCGTCGACGCCGACGCCCTGGGAGCCGACAATGGCTCTACCTGGGCGGATGCCTACACCGACCTCCAGGATGCGCTGGCGGCGGCTGCGCCCGGGGACCAGGTCTGGGTTGCTGAGGGAGTGTACAAGCCGACGACCGGGGCCAACCGCGCGGCGACCTTTGCCCTGGCCGACGGTATCGCGATCTATGGCGGGTTTGCCGGGAACGAAGCGTACCTACACGAGCGCGATTGGAGCGCCCGGGACACAGTGCTGAGCGGGGACATCGGCACGGCGGGCAACAATGCCGACAACGCCTATCACGTCGTCACCGCCCAGGGGGTGGGCAGCAGCGCTGTTCTGGACGGCTTTGTCATCACCGGTGGCCGGGCAACGGGACAGGACACCGCCGGGCGGGGCGGTGGGATCTATGCCGGCAGCGCCAGCCCCACGCTGCGCTCGCTGACCCTGATTGGCAACACCGCGGACCAGGGCGGTGGGATGTACAGCACGGGCGGCAGCCCGGTGCTCGCCAACGTCGTGCTGAGCGGCAATGCGGCCCCGACCGGGGGTGGGCTGTACAACGAGGCAGGCAGCCCAACGCTGGTCAACGCTACCTTCAGCGAGAACTCGGCGACCCTGGGTGGGGCACTCTACAACGCCGGGGGGGCCAGTCTCGCCAACTGCATCGTGTGGGACGAGGAACCGGGTCAGAGCCTCATCGCCGGGGGCGGGGCTACGGCGATCACCTATAGCGACGTGCGGGGCGGCGCCGCCGGCACGGGCAACCTGGACGTTGATCCGCAGTTCGTGAGTGCCAGGGGCGCCGACGGCATCGCCGGCACCCTCGACGACGACCTGCGCCTGCACACGACCTTCCGCTCCCCGTCGCTCGTGATCGACCAGGGGAACAACAGCGCACTGCCGGCAGACGCCGACGACCTGGATGGCGACGGCGACGTGAGCGAGCCGCTTCCCCTCGACGTGACGGCGCGTGCCCGCGTCATCGGCTTCACAGCGCTGCCGCCCGTGGTAGACATGGGTGCCCTGGAGGCCAACATCGTGGACGTGCTGGCGGAGGGAGACGCGCTTCTCGCGGAGGGCACAACGTTCCGCACGCAGCACCTCCAGCTCCTGTCGGCCGACACGCCGGAGCAGGCCCTGTTGAACTATTCCAACTTTAACGACGGCGAGTGGTACTATGCCTTCTGCTCCGATTATGAGACCATCGACGCCGGCGGCTACTGCCCGGAGACGGGCCCGGACCACGTGCGCAACGACCTGCTCGATACCGTCGACGTCTACCGCGTGGCGGTGAGCGTCTGGCCGACGGCGACGTGGACCACGCGCGACGGCGAAGTGATCGAGGTCTGGCAAAGGGGCGGCCAGGGCGTGGTGGGGGCGGCGGTCGAGATCGGCAACGACCACCTGATCTTTGGCAACGAGTATCTCGTGGACGCCACAGACTACAGGTTCAGTGCTGCCGGCCTCCCCTACGCCGACCAGATCATCGCCCAGGAGCTGGACGAGCTGTCCCAGGCGGCGCGGCAGTTCGAGCTGATCATGGACCTGATCTTCCGCGCCTTTAGCGAGTGGCGCGTCGGCGACTACTGCAACAGCGACCAATTCGAGGCTTTTGGCATGGCCAGCAGCCTGCTGATGTCCGCCCTCGACGAGACGGCGAGCCGCTACTACATGCTGGGACAGAGCGATGAAGCCCGGAATGTCTATCTCGAGGCCAGCCGGAACCAGGACATGCACCTGACGGCGCTGGCCACGCTGGCCGAGGAGACGGACCAGGCCTACTTGGTGAACGGCAGCTGGGAGATGCTCAACAATGTGAGCCGCATGCGCGACCGGGCGCGGCAGATCGAGGCCGGTTTTGACTTTTTCGGCTTCAGACCGGACTATGCGCCGCTGCAGCCGTACGAGCAGCTGCTGGTGCTGACAGAAGGTCCGGATGAGAACGCCGGACTGCTGGGCACGGCCCGCGACCTGGAGACTCAGGCCCGCGAGGCGCAGCGCACCTACGACACCAATGCCTCGAACATGTCCACCGAGCTGGACCTGTGGAAGTACGAGCTCGACGAGCAGCTGTTTGAGCTGTGCGGCGAGACGGAGGACCTGGACGGCGATGGATATGGCGACTACAAGACGTGCGAAGGGGGGCTACAGGCGATGAACTGGGCCGACTTCCTGACGGCGTCCGCACGCCGGGCGCTGGCCTGGAACCACGCTCAGAACATAGCCCTGCAGATCCAGAACGAACAGGAGCAAGCGGACCAGACCATCATGGTGACGCTGGCTGCGGGACGCGAGATTGCCGCGGCCGACCTGGCCATTGGCAAGCTCGAAGCCAACAAGACGACCCGGACCACGGGCACCGGCACAGAAACCGGACTGCACAACACCGCAGAACTCGGGATCGAGGCATGGGTTGAGTTCGGCGGCAAACTGTCCACCAATGTCGATAACAACGAGATCTACATCAGCACGGCCGCGAAGGCGTCGGCATCGGAGAAATTCGGCTCAGATTGGAAGTCCTCCGACACCGACACGACGGAAACCGTGTGGGATCCGGCCGCGGCAGAGATCGCGGCTTACGAAAGTATCAAGGAGCTTAAGCAGGCCGAGGCGGAGGCAGCGATCGTGGGGGCCGCCAGTGCGGAGACCATCAAGAACCTTCTCATCGAGCAGAGCGAGGCGCTGGAGGAGTGGCAGATCGCCTCAAGCGAGCTGAACCAGGTGCTCGTCGAGCACGACAACCAGCTCGCAACCTGGAGCCGCCTGGTCAACCTGTTCGCAGAGGCCGTCCCCACCATCATGTCCTACAACAGCCATCTCCTCAACCCGGCGTACCGCCTGTGGCGCGACTCGTTGACCATCCAATCGTCGGCGGCCCACGCCCTGGCGGCCCAGTTTGCCTACCTCACGGCCAGAGCCAGCGAGTATGAGCTGTTGACACCCTTCCCCAACCTGGGCGACATCTTCAAGACGCGCACGTCGAACGACATCCGCTTGTTCCTGGACGACCTGAAGGTGTGGCACCAGGCCCTCGACCTGCCCGGCCAGCTCAACCGCTATCCCTACACGCTGTCGGTGGCCCAGGACTTCCTGTTCCTCAGTGACGAGCAGCTCGACCCGGATGGCGTCTTGACCCCTGAGCAGCTGGCGCACAAACGCTACGACCGGCTGCAGGAAGCGTTCACGCAGCGGATGGACAACGGAGACCTGGAGATCGTCTTCACGACCTCTCTGGATCAACAGCGCCCCGGGGAGAACTTTGTCTTCAGCCCCAACATCTGGAACAACCGCATCGCCGGCATCGGCGATCCGCTGCCGGGCAACGAGGGCGTCCGGGTCAACATCATCACTACCGAGCCTGTGGATGCCGGCATGGTCGAAGTGGTGCTGGTGCACGATGGCCAGGCCACCTATCGCAACGCTTCGGCACAGAATGTGGTGTACGATCCCGCTACGGCAGTGCCTGTGGGATACCTGGTACCGCCTGACCTCAGCCCGGCCAACACGACAATCGTCGTGCGGCCCGACATCAACGGCCAGGGGGGCCTGCCCAACAGCGGGTTGGTGAACCTGAGCGTGGCAGCGTCCCACTGGAAGCTGCGCATCCCCGCTTCGTCGTGGGGCAACCTGGACGTGTCGCAGATCAGGGATATCGAGATTGTCCTGGACACGACCGGCAGGGCCCTGCCGGGCCGGGGGAGAGAGGCGGGAGAGGACGCGGAGCGGCTGGCGGCAGGGCTGGAGATGGCGGCGCCGTCGCAGGAATGGCTCCAGCAGCTGCGTGCCAGCCAGCAGGCTGCGCTCGGCTTGAAGCTGGAGCGCCCGGGGGAGAGCGAGCGCGGCATCTCCCCACAGGCCATCCCCGGCGTCGTGGGCGGCTCCTACTTTGGCGATCTTGTCGTGACCAGCCCGATCACGATCAGCGTCTACCAGCTGAACATGGACCTGGTGAACGTCGAGGGCGCCCTGACCGGAGTGGTGAATGCCAAGGACTCGGCGCTCTCCCCAGAGCCGATCCACCTGACAGGCACAGCCGCCGGCGACGACTTTGTCCTCGCTTCCGAGGTCTTTACCAACGTCGTGAATGGGCGAGTCGTCACGCAGACCTTCACCCTGGCGGGCCATGCCGAGGAGGAAGCCGACGTCCTGAAGGCGACCTACACGAGCACTGTCACCAGCCTGCTGCCCGAGCCCATCGTGGTAGAGGGCATCTTCATTGCCACTCGTCCCGGCTCGGTGGCGAGCAGCGGCTTGGTCGTCGAGTCGGGGACGTGGCGCCTGCCGATCGATACCGGCACGCCGATCACCGTAACACTGGTCGACGGTCTCATGCAGCCGATCTCAGGCACGGGGACCGTCACATTCACCACCGGCCTGGGGGCGGTGGTGCCTTCCACCGTCGAAATGGTCGACGGCGTGGCGGTTGCCATCTTTGAGGCCGGGAGTGTGCCGGGCCAGGCGGTCGTGGTCGCCACGATGGGCGAGGCATCAGGGCAGGTGCGGATCCAGGTCACGACCGGCGAAGGGCCGATGGCAGATGCCGGTCCCGACCAGCAGGTGGACCCGGGCGCCACAGTCACGTTGAACGGAAGCAGCAGCAGCGACCCGAACGGCGGGGGCCTGACATACCAATGGGTGCAGACCGGCGGCGAGGCGGTGAGCTTCACGCCCGCCCTGATGATCACAACCTTCACCGCACCGTCGAGCGCCGGGCCGCTCGCCTTTGCCCTGACCGTCACCGATACGACCGGCCTGGCGGATAATGACGTCACCGTCGTCACCGTGAGGAACGCGGGCCCGACGGCCGACGCCGGTCCCGACCAGCAGGTGGACCCCGGCGCTACGGTCACGCTGGACGGCAGCGGCAGCGGCGACCTGAACGGCGATGCCCTGACATACGCCTGGGCGCAGACCGGAGGCACGGCGGTCAGCTTCACGCCGGCGCTGAGCATCACGACCTTCACCGCGCCGTCGAGCGCCGGAGCGCTCGCCTTTGCCCTGACCGTCACCGATACGGGCGGTCTGACCAACGCCGACAGCACGGCGGTCACCGTGAGGAACCTGGGCCCGACGGCCGACGCCGGCCCCGACCAGCAGGTGGAGCCTGGCGCGGCGGTCACGCTGGACGGCAGCGGCAGCAGCGACCCGAACGGCGAACCCCTCGTCTACTACTGGGCGCAGACCGGCGGAGAGGCAGTCACGTTCACGCCGGCGCTGAGCGTCACGACCTTTACCGCGCCGTCCGGCCCCGGACCACTGACCTTCGCCCTGACCGTCACCGACACGGGTGATCTTTCCGCCACGGACGCGGTGGTCGTCACGGGGAGTGACCCGGCTCCAGAGGCCAGCGCCGGTCCCGATCAGCAGGTGGACCCTGGCGCTGCGGTCACGCTGGACGGCAGCGGCAGCAGCGACCCGCACGGCGATCCCCTCGTCTACTACTGGGCGCAGACCGGAGGCACGGCGGTCAGTTTCACGCCGGCGCTGAGCATCACGACCTTCACCGCGCCGTCGAGCGCCGGCCCGCTCACCTTCACACTGACCGTCACCGACACGTGGGGTCTGTCCAACGCCGACAGCACGGTGGTCAGCGTGAGGAACCTGGGCCCGACGGCGGACGCCGGGCTCGACCAAGAGGCGGACCCTGGCGCTGCGGTCACGCTGGACGGCAGCGGCAGCAGCGACCCGAACGGTGACGCCCTCGCCTACTACTGGGTGCAGACGGGCGGGGAGGCAGTCAGCTTCACGCCGGCGCTGAGCATCACGACCTTTGCCGCGCCGTCGAGCGCCGGGCCGCTCACCTTCGCACTCACCGTCACCGACACGTGGGGTCTGTCCAGCGCCGACAGCACGGTGGTCACGGTGAGGAACCTGGGCCCGACGGCCGAGGCCGGTCCCGACCAGCAGGTGGATCCTGGCGCGACAGTCACCCTGGACGGCAGCGGAAGCAGCGACCCGAATGGCGATCCTCTCGCCTACCATTGGGTGCAGACCGGCGGCGAGGCGGTGAGCTTCACGCCCGACCTGATGGTCACGACCTTCACGGCACCTTTGGGCGCCGGCCCACTGACCTTTGCCCTGACCGTCACCGACGCGGGGGGTTTGTCCGGCAGCGATACGACGGTCGTCACCGTGAGAAACCTGTCGCCGACGGCAGAGGCAGGGCCCAACGTGAATCGCCGTCCGGGCGCCAGAGTGAAGCTGAACGGAAGCCGCAGCAGCGACCCGAACGGCGACGCCCTTACGTATCGCTGGGTACAGACCGGCGGCATACCGGTCAGCTTCACGCCGAACCTGAGCGTCACGACTTTCACCGCGCCGCTGCAATGGACCCAGCTCCGCTTCTCCCTGCGAGTCAGGGACACGGGCGGGTTGTCCGACATCGATACCGTGCGCGTCACCATCAGCCCCCTCCCGTTGGCCGACGCCGGTCCCGACCAGCAGGCGATTCCTGGCGCGGCGGTCGTTCTGGACGGCAGCGCCAGCAGCAACCCCGACGGCGGACCACTGTCCTACCGCTGGGTACAGGTCGGCGGTGTCGCGGTCGACTTTTCGCCGGCGCTGAGCGTGACCACTGTGATCGCCCCAAGCGGGCCGCTCACCTTTACGCTCATCATCACGAGCAGTGTAGGGATAACTGACACCGATACGATCTATATCAGCGGCACCAAGGTACGCATCTACCTGCCGCTCCTCCTGAACAGCGGCCTGCAGGCGCAGGCAGCACCCGACCAAGGGGTCACAGGCGTGTCTGCCGGCAGCAGCCTGGCCGGCAGACACCAGGAGACCGGGGCAGCGGGCCGGTGGCGCCCGGTGTGGCCTTCGGGGTGGGTCTGCAGGTCGCCCCGATCCTGGGCCGAGGCGTATCAGCAGACCCTGGGATTGCCTCTGCGAAGGGCGGCGAGTGCGGGTCCCCTGGAGGGAGGACGGCAGGCGGCTGTGTGCAGGCGTGAGGTTGGATGAGATAGGGTCTGAGATGAGGTGAGGAGGGGCCGGCCCGGGTGTCTTGGGTGACCCGGTGAAGGAGTGGACCGGCACGCACGCGATTCGGCAGCCGCTCGGCGCGGGCCGCTGCAGCCCCGTTGGCTGCCGCCCGGCAGCTGCCGGAGCGCTTCGGCAAACAGGGAGTGATCGTCTCCGAACTTGGACCGTGCCACCGTGCCACCGTGCACACAGGTGTTGTCCCCTGAGACGGGCGTTTTCGGGGAAACAAATGACCCTCGCCTGAGCCTCGGCCCCGTGCCCGAGCCCCGCCGGGCCCCACCTTTTTTCCGGGCCGGCTAGAGGTGCAGCGGGCACTGTGAGGTGAACCGACATGCCCATCGCGCGCTCCGTCGAGGAAGGCCGGGACCAGGTTGCCGCCCTGGTCGAGCGCTTTGGCCGCAACCTGGCCCACTACCGGCGCCCGGAGTACAAGGAGGCGCAGAGGTCGAGTCCACCGACCGCCAGATCGACGCGCTGGTGTACGAGCTGTATGGCCTGACGGAGGAGGAGATCGCGATCGTGGATGGAGCGAGCGTTCAGAGCTAGGCCCTCAAAGGGCACGAAACGCCGGGATCGCCGGGTGGGTGGTCCCCGCAAGGGATTCGAATACCCTTGGGGGCACTCTCCAAAGCCCTACCAGAATCGGTGAGGTTCTCCTGGTGAGCCGGCCTGCGGGCAGGCTCTTCTCCTGTCCTGTCAAGAGAGCCACCTCCGTTCGGCACTTGTTCCGGCCCCGCTTGCCGGGAGTGCGAGGGCGGATGCACGCGGTCGGCATTGCCGCCTTCGCTTGGCGCCAGTGCGGCGTTCTGCTATACTGCCGATCGAACCGCAGCACAGATGTCTGGGGAGGTGGGAACCCATGTTTCACGAGCTGACTCCGGACCGGTTTGCAGGGGTTCGCCCCCTGTTCGCCGGTTTTGACTACAGCCTCTCGCTCCAGGCGGCCATTGAGCGGCTTGGCCCTGGGCGGATCTTTGTGGACGACGTCGCGAGGCCGCGCACGGGGTTGGCGCTGACGGTGGAGGGCTATCTCCTGGCCGGGGAGCACGATGACCCGGAGATCCTCGAGGCACTGCGCCAGTTCCTCCGCGACAGCATCTTTACCGGCAAGGTGTACGTGAACGGGGCCGACTCGCTATCGCTGGCCGTCCATCCCGAGGCGTGGGAGGCCCGCCTGCCTGAGCTGATCCCTACCTACGATGCGCTGAAGCTGCCACGCTACCACTATCTGTGCAGGCGGGTGGCGCTCGACTGGCGGAGCAGCCTGCCGGATGGGTATGCGCTGCGGCGCATCGACCGGGAGCTGCTGGCCGATCCCGACCTGGCGCTGTCCGAAGGCCTGGCCGAGGAGGAGATTGAGGCGTACTGGGGGAGCGTGTCTCACTTCCTGGAGCGGGGGATCGGCTTCTGCGTTCTACATGGGGTGGACGAGGTGTCGCACTGCACCGCCGACTGTGCGGCTGGCACCCAGGTCGACGTTGGCGTCTATAGCGCTCCCGCCCATCGGCGCAAGGGCCTTGCCGCGGCCGTGGTCGCCGCGACCGTCGAGCATTGCCTGAGCTACGGCGCCAACCAGGTGGGTTGGCACTGCAATGCGGAGAACACCGGGTCGTGGAAGACGGCGGAGCGGGTGGGCTTTGAGCGGAACCGTGAGTATGTGTACTACTACTACGCCTACGACAGGGTTGAGCAGTGGCTGGAGTTGGGCTGGCGCCGCCTGCGGGATGGCAGCTATGCGAGCGCGGCCCACTACTATGATCAAGCGCTGGCGGCACGCGACGATCATCCCGAGGTCTACTATCACGGCGCGGCGCTGGCCTGGGCGCACCTGGGGGAAGCGGAGCGGGCGCTTGCCGCGCTGAGCGCGGCCGTCGACCGCGGCTGTCCCCACGCCGAGTGGGCCCGCCAGCAGCCGGCATTTGGCCCGTTGCACGGCCGGCCCGAATGGGAGCGCATCCTGGCCCGTATGGCGCAAGGCGCAGACTGCGAGGTGGAGTGATGCACGGCTGGCTAGTCCATACAAAGACTAGGGTGTGAGTAATGAATGCACTGCTGGTCATTGATATGCAGGTTGGCTTGTTTGAGGGGAGTCCCCCGCGTTACGATGCGGATGGCGTCATCCAACGAATCAACCAGGTTGCCGGGGCTGTACGCTCGACGGGTGGTATCGTAGTGTTTATCAAACACGAAGACAAGGGCAGCCTCAGGCGAGGAACAAAGGGCTGGGAAGTTCTGCCAACTCTTGAGCGAGAGGACTCGGACCTGCTGGTTCACAAACGAGCTTGTGATTCGTTCTATGAAACAGAGTTGGCCGATGTTCTTGAGAAGCATGGTGTCCAGCAACTCATCGTGACAGGCTGCGCAACAGATTTCTGTGTAGATACTACGATTCGTGCGGCTGCGAGCAGGGACTATGACGTTGTGGTTGTAGAAGACGGGCATACGACTAAGGATAGGCTGCACCTGGATGCGAAATCGATCATCGGTCACCACAACTGGATGTGGAAAAACCTGATCCTTCCGAGAAGTGATGTCAAGGTTTTGCCAGCGTCAAGAGTGATAGATTGGTTACAATCGGAGTCTCGATCATAAGCAGCACAGGACAACATCGGCTCTACCGGACAGGTGTACAGGCGGGATACAGACCCTACGGGTACCGAAGACCCCCAGGGTCTCTCAAGGCTGCGACAGGGATTCGAATCCCCTTGGGGACGTCATACCTGTAATCGGTATCCCTGTGAACTGGACGCGGCGCGTCATGCCAGGGGAGGGGCTCGAAATCGCCCACGCACTGTGCTATCTCTGGAGCACTGAGCAGGCATGCCCGCAGGGAAGGACAAGCTGACAAAGCTGCGAGAAGCCCGAAAGGTCTAGGGAAATAGTCACGTTCCTTTCCAGGCACGGACGATACGCCGCCAATCCCCCCGGATGGTGAATGGACTGAGCCTCACATGGCTGCCGCAGCTAGGACACGGGATTTCACTTCCCAATGCGGACGAAGGAATGTCTGACCAGGTGCCGCAGTTTGGACAGTCCATGGCAAACGATGCCCGCTTCCAGGGCAGCCAGCGTGAGGAAAAGCGCCAGCGCCAGGCGGTAAGCAGCGGTGCGCCCACGCCGACGTTCTCCATGCGCAGGAAGTAGACCCGCCCGCCTTGATCTCCGGCGAGAATCGTGCGGCCGTCCGGAGCGAGTGCCAGGCAGTTCATGGCCCCATTGCCCTCAAACGTCGCCAGGCAGCGTCCGCTCTCCAGGTCCCACACCTTTATGGCGTGATCTCCCGATCCGATCACCGATCCCGCTCCGGAGACAACCCACTGCCCACCCGGCGTCACGGCCACGGACCCGATTCCCTGGGTATGCCCCTCCAGCTTCCGCAGGCATTCGCCCGTCTTCAGGTTCCACACGCGGAGCGCGCCATCGTCCGACCCCGTGACCACGCGCATCTCGTCCGGCGTCAACGCGGCGCAGCGGACAGGCGCCGCATGGTCCAGGGTGTGAATGCATCTCCCGCTGCGCAGGTCCCATACCCTGGCGGTGCGGTCCGCCGAGCAGGAGACTGCCCACTGCCGGGCCGGCGCCACCCCTACTGCCTCGATGGGATTGGTGTGTCCCTCCAGCGTGCGCAGGCATTTGTAGCTCCTCAGGCTCCATACTTTCACGACATTGCTCCCGCCGCCGACCGGATTCCAGGCAATGCCCGACGCCGAGACTACCCATTGCCTGCTCGGGACCAACGCAATGGCCCAGACCCAGGTCTTGTGCCCCTCCAGCGTGCGCAGGCATGCGCCGCTTTCCAGGCTCCACAGCCTCAGCCGGCTATCGTACGAGGCCGATACTGCCGTCTGGGCGTCCGTGGTGATGGCGACGGCCGTGACGCGGTCCCCGTGTCCCTTGAGCACATGAGCGCACGCGCCCGTCCCGAGGTCCCAGACCCTGAGGGAGTTGTCTTCCGACCCTGACACTACCTGCTGCCCGTCCGGGGTGATGGCCACGGTCTGGACCGACTTGCTGTGCCCTTTCAGCGTTCCCAGACACTCGCCGCTATCAAGGTTCCACACCCTGAGAGTGGTGTCATCTGATCCGGTAACTGCCTGCCGTCCATCCGGCGACAGGACCACGGCATTGACTTGCTTCGTGTGCCTATCGAGCTTGCGCGGGAGTGCTTCGCCTTCGCTGCTCTCCAGATCCCAGATCTTGAGCGTGTTGTCCTTCGATGCGGAGATCACCCGCCGCGCGTCCGGCGCGAGGACAACAGAGCTGACTCCCCTTGCATGCCCTTCCAGTGTGCGAAGGCACGTCCCCGTCTCAAGGTCCCAGACCTTGAGGGTGGTATCCTGCGACCCTGATATGGCCCGCTTTCCATCTGCCGTCACCACTGCACTCGTCACGTAATCCGTATGGCCCTCCATGGTCCGCAGGCATTCGCCCGTTTCCAGGTCCCAGAGCTTGAGGGTCGTGTCCACAGATCCCGACACAATGCGCCGGCCGTCAGGAGTGACTGCAGCCGAAAGGACCTGGCCCTTGTGCCCTTCCATCCAGCGCACGAAAGTGCCTGTCTCCAGATCCCACACCTGGACGGTGTAGCTTCGATAGGTACGCGTCCACCCTCCCGAGCCAATGACGATCTGCCGTCCATCGGGCGTAAACGCCACCGAGTTCACATAGTCCTTGCGCCCCTCCATCCTGTGCAGGCATTCGCCCGTCTGGAGGTCCCAGGCCCTGAGGGTTTCGTCCCCCGACCCCGAAACTGCCCGCCGGCCGTCCGGCGTTACCGCCACGGCAGTGACCCGGTCGCCATGTCCATAGAGCGTGTCCCAGCAGAGTCCGCCCGGCAGGCCCCACCTCTTGATGGTGCTGTCCTGCGATCCCGATAGCGCCCACTGCCCGTTCGGTGTCACCGCGACCGCCAGGACTCTGTCCTTGTGCCCTCTCGTCTTCTTGAACTCCTGCGACTCCTCAGCGCTTCTGTCCCATCCTGCCGGCACCTGGCCGTAGTACAGGCCCTGGTATGCATCCATCGTGCCCAGGCATCTGCCCGTGCCAAGATCCCAGACCTTGAGGGTCTTGTCCGCGGATCCCGAGACCACCCAGCGCCCGTTCGGCGTGATGGCCACGCAGAGGACCTCGTCCGTATGCCCCACCAGCGTGCGCAACAATGCTCCGCCGGACGCATCGAGGCAGCCGTGCAGCGGGCGCAGCCAGGGATCTTTCACCTGCGCGCGCGCCTGCTCCACCAGCCCGTCAAACTCGGGCCGGCCGAAGCCCAGCAGCTGCCCTGTCAGCTGGCCCGGAAGCTGCAGCGGATCGCGCTCCAGCACGTGGCTGGAGGCGCGCAGCGCATTCTGCACGAGGCCCAGCACGCTTTGCTTCTCCGCACGCATGCCGGCTTCGGAGGCGAGTGCGTAGTCTGCGATTAGCTCCTGGAGCCCCTGGCCGGCGAGCTTGGCTCTCAGGTAGCTAAAGTCCAACAGCGTTCGTTCTACCCCGGCAGCAAGCCCCGCCCAGGCCTGCTGGTAGACCATCTCTGAGAGCTTGCGCAGGTTGGGTGCTTGCTCGTTCCGCTCCAGGTGCAGCGGCTGAGCGCCGAAATACGCCGCCAGTGCGGCGTTTCGGTCCCTCTCGCAGTAGGCCGCCCGGCAGGCTTCGGCCATCTGGCGATGGTAGAAGGCGAGCAGCGATGCCCCGTCCGCACTGCGCTCGGCCAGGTAGGGCTCCAGGTCGAAGTAGAGCCGTGACCAGACGACGACAGGGAGGTGTTCCACCTCAGGGGATCTCGGAGACCTGCGCCTGAAATCGGCCAGCAGGTCCGAGTCCAGAGAGAGGATGTCCAGCAGCTCGTCTTCGCTCAGGCCGTTCCGGGCAGCGGCCAGGTATCCCAGGCTGCGCGAGACGAGCATGCTGCCGTGGCTCGATTCCTCTGAGAGGCGTTTGAACAGATCCCGCAGAATGCCGGGGATATCCTCGCTCAGATCCGGTACAGGATCGTAAGATCTCCAGAGCCTGGCCTCTTCGACAGCCAGTTTGAGATACAGCGGCAGCCCGCAGCGCCCGAATCTGTCGAGGACGTGTTTCCTTTGTCCATCCTGGATCCTGCGGTGGGAATTCGCCAACCAAGTGTCCAGCAAGGCTTCTCCTTCCCTGAGGGACATGCGCTGCATTTCCAGGCGGTTCTCTGCCGGCACGGTGCTTTCCAGCGCCTGCAGACATTCGCCCGGCAGCGTGGAGACTACCAGGCGGACGTTCGACGGCAGCTCTGCCGGCAACCAGGCGAGGCTGCGGGCATCGTCGACGTCGGAGAGCTGGTCGAGCGCATCCAGGAAGAGGAAGAGCGGCTTGTCTGGAGTCGCCAGCGCCAGTGTGCTTTGGAACACGAAGACGAGATTCCTGTAATCGGAAGGAAGGGGCGAGCCGTCCTTTCGATGGCGCAGGCGAATCTCCTTGCACAGGCTTTCCAGCAGCGCCCGCCCGCCGGATGATTCGGGCGTCGTCCCGATGAAGCGGCAGACCACCTCCTGGCCATGCTTTCCGGCCTGCTCCACTGCCTTTGCCATCAAGGCCGACTTGCCGGAGCCGGAGGCTCCCCAGATCACCAGCGGGTGTGGGTCGCTCCCCGTGACGTATGCCTCGACGGCGCCCAGGAGGTCCGCCCGGCCGATGAAGACGCTGGCGCGCTCCTCTCCAAAGACCGCATGGGCCAGCTTTTCCCGCTCCCCCGGATCGATGCTTCCCTGCCTGCCAACCTCGGCCAGGATGACCCTGGAAAGCTCGGCAAACACGTCTTCGCACAGCCGGTCGAGGTGATCCAGCGAGGGCGCCTCACCCAGCCAGCGCGCCGGGTATTCGTGCACGTTGCCAGGCAGTCGCTTCCTAAGGCGCTCTTTCAGCTCGGCCTGCCTTCGGGCGGCCTCGGCGTCTGCCTCCCAGAAGCACGAAGCACTGCCCTGTGCCGGCAGCCCTTCGATGTTGCGCAGGAAGCAGAAGACGTGCTCGGGCGAGTCTTCGACCCGCAGCGCCCCGGCGACGATCTCCTGTTCGGTGGCAGAGGCGGAGTATTTCAGCAGGGCGTCCGGGGAAAGGGAAAGCCTCCCTAGTGCAGACGAAAACACACTCCGCAGCCCTGCCTCGACTCGCTCCCAGTTCTGGCTATCGACGAACTCGCCAGCGCGCGGCTGCAGGACGTAGACCGCCGGCTCGGCATTGTCGTCGCGCCGATACCATTGCTCCAGCAGGTGCCTCTCCTCACCTTCAAGCAGCGGGATGAACTGCTCGAATTCGTCCGCCGGGACGTCGAAAGGCTGCGGCCGCCAGCCGTAGCGGTCCCCCAGCAGGATGACGAAGTTGGGGCGCGGCGTCACTTTCTGGCAGCGCGCGATCTCCCCCAGGCAAATCCTCATGGTCTGCTGGTCGAGGGCTGCTTCGTCCGAGACGCCCCAGCGCAGGTCAATGGCCTGAAACCGGTAGCCGTGGGCCGAAGCCAGGTCCCGCAGGCGAGGGAAGACGCGTTCCTGCAGGGCGCTGCGCTCGGCGACCAGGTCGCTGAACGTAGAGCTCACGAAGATGCGAAACGTGCGGACGGACTGGGGCATGGGGCTTCTCCTCGGCACCCGGCTCGGCGCACGGATGCCTTGAATCGAGTCGCGACGATCGCCGGCAGGGCTCATGGCCTCCAAGATCGGCGCCAACGTCCAGTGTACCATCGAGCGCTGCACCGGCAAGAGAGGGTGCGCTCCTCACAGGCCCGTGCCAGCAGCCGGGAGGACCGGTCCCGAGTTCATCCATCGGCCGGGCGGCGACGTGAGGGGCGCGGGAATGATGGGCGCCCGGCCAAGCGCACGGTCGTGTCGTTGGCCCAGGACAGGAGCGTGCGACGACGAGGCCGGCTGCTCTCCTGGGGTGCGTGCGCTCGGGTCGCCTTCGCAGCGCTGGCCCGCCAGATATGGCTCGGCGGGACCGAGGCTCGTCGCGGGCCTATTGGGGAGATGTCAGCGCTGCCAGTATGGGGACAATGGCAGCCACGAATCTCCCTTGGGCATTGGACACCATCCTGCGGTGACTCTGGAGGTCGCAGCTAGGGTGGGGTCGTGAACACCCCCGCCCGCCGGGCTATCGCTCCAGCGGAAAAGTGTCTGACGAAAACAGGGATTTGCGCAGTATTCCCCGGGGATTGGAATACCTGTAATCGGTATCCCTGTAAACGGTACTCTGCGCCTGCCTCAGGAGAAGACGCCTAGTGTGCCCGCCGCCCCGTCGCTCCAGCGGATTGATGTCTGACAAGAGCTGCGATATGCGCAGGACTCCCTTGGGTGCCCTTCTTGAAGCCCTACCAAGATGCGTCGGGCTCTCCTGGTGAGCCGGCCTGCGGGCCGGCTCGGTACTGGAGTTCAATGTCAACGACACGGTCATCAGGTGTCGCTCATCGAGACTTGACGTTCGAGAGGGAGCATGGTACCCTCTAGCCGAGATGGTGAGGGAGAAGTCGAAATGAGACAACAGTGGATTGTATCGGATCCGAGGATCATGATGGGCAAACCGGTCGTCGCCGGGACGCGCATCACCGTCGAGCTGATCTTGGAGAAGTTGGCTGCTGGCGAAACCATTGAGCAGATTCTCGATGAGCATCCTCGCCTGACCCGCGAGGCGATCCATGCCGCCCTGGCCTTTGCCACGGAGGCATTGCGCGCCGACGTGATCTATCCGGTTGCCGAGGCCGTTTCGTGAACCTGCTCGCCGACGAGAGCGTGGATCGCCAGATTGTCGACCGGCTGAGGCAAGATGGTCACGCCGTGCGATATATCGCGGAGATGGAGCCGGGCGTGTCGGATGATACTGTGCTGGATCTCGCGTATCGGGAGTCCATTCTGCTTCTGACGGCCGACAAGGACTTTGGCGAGTTGGTGTATCGCCAGGGTCGGCTCTCGCACGGCATTCTGCTTGTTCGGCTGGCGGGTCAATCACCTGCACAGAAAGCCGAGGCCGTCGGTTCTGCCGTGAATCAGCACAGCCAAGAACTGCTGGGTGCTTTCGCCGTGCTCACGCCCAGGTCCTTCCGGATCCGCAGGTTGGCGTAGGGCAGCGGTCAGGGACTCCACGGGTTCGCTCCGCGGTCGTTGGCGGCAAGCGCCGCGATAACTCAAGCGTCAACTGACAGTCCTGTCGTACGAGCTCCCTTGGAGGCACCAGCTACAGCCCCACCAAAGTTGGTGAGGTTCACCTGGCGAGCCGGCTTTTCAGTCCACCCTTTCCTGCGCCCGGGACACTGCCTGGTCGGCATATCGTCGCCATCATCGCCCGTCAACAGGGCCGCCTGCCGCGACGTTCGTGGGCTTGGCGCTGGCAGTCGACCAGTGCGCTTTGCTCGAGATTGGCGTCTGAGGCGCTCTATGCTACAATTGCACCATGAAACTCGAGGAACGCACAGCGCTGTTTCACTGGTACTCCCCTGCCACGCCTCCGCGGCGCAGGGACATGCCAGAACCGGCGAGGTGCCCACGGTGACCACGCTGTACACGGATGCCAGTCCTGAGGTCGAGAAGCTCCTGATCGAAGGGCTTCGCCAGATGCCTTCCTGGCGGAAGGTGCAACTCATGGCCGCAATGACCGAGACCGTTCGAACGCTGGCTGTGGCTGGCCTGTGCCAACGCTTCCCCCGGGACACCCCGGCACAACGCAGAAGGCGGCTGGCGGACCTGCTGTTGGGTCCGGAGTTGGCAGGTCAGGTCTACGGCCCGGCTTCCGAGGCTGCAGAGTGCTAGCGGAGCAGATTGCAGTTGTGATGCAGGTGATCGACGCCTTGGATGGCCTCGGCATACGGTATGCCATAGGTGGCTCCTTCGCCAGTGCTGTCTATGGCGTGATGCGGGCTACCATGGACGCCGATCTTGTGGTTGACCTTGCGCTGCCAGACGTCGAACCGCTGGCAGGGGCATTGATCGGTGACTTTTACGCAGATGCAGAGTCGATGCGAGAGGCGGTTCAGCAGCGGAGTTCCTTCAATCTCATTCACCTCGGGACGATGTTCAAGGTCGACGTCTTCGTCGCCAAGACACGCGCCTTTGATCGTTCGCAACTGGCGCGGCGGAGGTTGGTTCTCTTGAGCGAGGAGCCGCAGCGGCAGGCCTATGTGGCCAGTGCCGAGGATACGATTCTGGCCAAGCTCGAATGGTATCGAATGGGCGGCGAGGTTTCCGAGCGCCAGTGGCGCGATGTGCTGGGTGTGCTCTTGGTGCAGGGCGAGCGCCTGGACCTCGGCTATCTGGAGAAGATGGCCACTCACATCGGAGTCCTTGATCTTCTCAAACAGGCGCTGCAAGCGACTCCGGGGCGGCGCTGAACAAGATAGAGTCTTCCCCTACCGCGAAAGAGGCACTTGACGGTCCTGTCGCACGAGCTCCCTTGGGGGCACTCGCTGAGGCCCCACCAAGATCGGTCAGGGTCCGATAGGCGCAGCCTATGGTGGCGAGCCGGCCAGCGGGCCGGCTTGGGGGAGTGCGACCACCGCCACCGGAGAAGGGACTCCGTGAGTGGCGCCGGTCTCAGATGTAGCGAAGCTGGTTGACCATCTCCTCGGCAGTCACGCAGTTCAGAAGGGCGAGTAACCGGGACACCACAGCTGCGTCGCTGGCACGGCGCCGGGCGATGATGATGCCAAAGTGCGTCTTTCCCTCAGCGAGGGCGCGCTCGTGTCGCAGCTCAAAGTCCCGCCGGTTATGGGTGACGAGCGCCCGCTGCTCCTGCACCGCAAAGGCCAGTTGGGCGTCGTCGTCCAACTGCAGCCGCCGGGCTTCCTGCGTGCTCAGCGCGTCAAAGCCCCGCTGCCGGAGGTTGCGCACAATGTCCACCGACACGTCTTCATCGAAGTAGAGGCGGACGTAAAGCGGCAGCAGGTCCTGCTCGGCGCGCTCAGTCATCCACCGGCACCCGGTTCAGGGCGATGTAGCCTTCGATCTCGTCGCGGTGGTCGTCGTAGTAGCTGAGCGCGGCAAAGATCTGCGCCAGGTGCAGGTGCGGCAGCTTGCGGCCGATCTCCTCCGGCGCGTCGCCGAACTTCCAGTGCTCGGCCACGGCTCGCACCGGCGTGCGGGTGCCCTTGATGATAGGTTCGCCCCCCAGGATGGAATCCACGCGCGTGATGTAGGGGTGCTCGGTCGCGGCGCCCGCTGGACCGCGAGCCACGTGCGAGGACAGCAGGCTCTGCAGCTCCTGGAGCTGCTCTTCGAGCAGGCCAAGGCGTCTCACAATCGTTTGCACATCGGCTGTTGTCTCGGTCATCGCATCACCCCATCGGTTGCGGAGCGGGCCACTTGAGCCACTGGCCGCCAGGGGGCACGGCTCTCGCCCACCTGCCCATTCCTGCATTTCCGAAGGCAGTATAACACCAGGCCATGGATCGGTCAAGGACGGGTGACTCATTCAGGACCCTCCCGGAAGTGATGATGGGCGAGCCGGTCGTCGCCGGAACGCGCATCGCCGTCCATCTGATCCTGGAAAAGCTGGCTGTTGGCGAGACCATTGAGCAGATTCTCGATGAGCATCCTCGCCTGAGCCTCACCCCCCTGCCGCTTGCCCCGTCCGCCCCGCCATGCTATACTTCCCGCTGCCCGAGCCCCGCCGGGCCCCACTGGGACGACGGACGAGTGAGAGCTGGTAGATTCGTGCCAATGGCGGAGGAGAAAGCTATGCGAAGCACAGACTCAGAGCGGGAGCTGCTCGCTCTTTCTCGTGAAGAATGGCGCTGGATGTCGGAGCGCAAGCAAAGGAGAGGATGATGCAAACCGTAGCACTGAACAACCATGTGGAGATACCCATCCTGGGCTTTGGTGTCTTTCAGATCACCGATGCGGCCGAGTGCGAGCGGTGCGTGATCGACGCCATCCAGGCCGGCTACACGCATATCGACACGGCCGCTTCGTACCGGAACGAAGAGGCGGTTGGCAGGGGCATCAAACGGAGCGGCGCTGCCCGGGAAGACCTGTTCATCACCACGAAACTCTGGATCCAGAGAGACGGCTATCAAGGCACGAAGAAGGCCTTCGAGAACTCGCTCAGGCGCCTGCAGCTGGAGTACATCGACCTGTACCTGATCCATCAACCCTTTGGCGATGTGTATGGTGAGTGGCGCGCGATGGAGGAGCTGTACCGGCAGGGCCACGTCCGGGCCATCGGGGTTTCCAACTTTCTGCCCGACCGGATGATGGACCTGATGCTGCACAACCAGATCGCGCCGGCGGTGAATCAGATCGAGGTGCACCCGTTCCAGCAGCAGGTGGACACACAGAGGTTCCTGCTGGAGAACGGCGTCCAGGTGGAGGCGTGGGCTCCCTTTGCGGAGGGAAGGAACAACCTCTTCCAGAATCCGGTGCTGCTGTCGGTCGCCGCGAAGCACGGCAGGTCCGCTGCCCAGGTCACCCTGCGCTGGCTCGTGCAGAGAGGGATCATTGCCCTCTCAAAGACGACGCGCCGGGAGCGCATGATCGAGAACATCAGCGTGTTTGATTTCGAGCTGAGCGCGGAGGATATGGCGGATATCGCCACCCTGGACACCCGGCAGAGCAGCTTCTTCGACCATCGCAACCCGGAGATGGTCAAGTGGCTGAGCAGCCGCGCACTGGACATCTGATCGCTTGGCGCGCCACACACGCCAGGCCTGGTCGGACATCCCGAAGGGGGACGGACGGGATGCCCGACTCGTAAACCGGTCACCGGCTGCCGAGCGGGACGCCGATTGAGGGAGGGACAGGTATGAACGACAAGCGCCAGATCCTGGCAGCGATGCAGGAGGTGTTCGACCGCTGGCAGGAGCTGCTCGCCGGGCTCAGCGAAGCGCAGATAACCCAGCCGCAGCTTGACGGCCCATGGTCGATCCATGACATTGTCGCCCACCTGTGGTCGTGGCAGCAGGCGACGGTCGCGCGGGCGGAAGCCGCCCTTCATGGGCGGGACCCTGTGTACCCCGAGTGGTGGGAGAGGTTCGATCCCGACATGGAGCAGGACGTGGATCGCACCAACGCCTGGCTTCACCAGGCGAGCCAGGCCAAGCCCTGGCCCAGCGTGTATGCGGATTGGTGGGCGCAGTTTCGCCGGTGCCTGTCATTGGCCGAGGAGATCCCCGAGACGGCGATGCTGGAGCCGGCCGGGTACCGGTGGATGGGCGACTCTGCCCTATCGGCCATTTTCCTGGGTACCGTCGATCATCATCAAGAGCACCTGGACGCGCTTGCTGCCCGGCTAGGCGAGCACGATATGTAGGGCGCGGGGCCGCGTCGTTATGTTATCTCTCGGCCTCTTGGCGCGCGATTTCGACCCAGCGGACCTGGCGCTGAGGGCCTCCGCGGATGGTGTGGTTGTCTTTCATGAGGAGACCAAGAGCCCGATCCAGAGAGAGAGGCTGCCGGCAGGGATTCGAACTCCCTTGGGGGCACTTATCGCCGCCTGGCGTACGTGCGCAAGGGGAGAACGCTTCCGACGAATTGCAGAAGCGCTCTCCCCTCTTTCGGGGGCTCATCAGGGCCGTTCAGGGAAACAGAAACCGCCGGATTCCGAATCATCCGCGTGTCTGGTCTGATGAGATACGCAAGACACCGTGACCTTCCCCCAGGCCGAGAACGCGCATCCGTTCCAAGCACCATGGCTCAGGATGGGTAACCCGATCGCGCTACCTGCGATGATCGGCAGCTCCCCTGAGCGGATGACACCCTTCGGCCAGGACATTGGTGTACAAGGCCTAGCCGTTGCGCAGCACCAACGGCAGGTAGATGCGCCTGCCGGTAACCGTAATCTGCACCGTGGCCACACTAGAGTCGGCCTGACCGTCGTTGGCGTGGTAGGTGAAGGTGTCGAGGCCGACATAGCCGGCCGCGGGCGTGTAGGTGAAGGACCCGTCGGCGCTCAGCTCCAGTGTGCCGTGCGACGGTCCCGTGTCCAGCACGGCGGTCAGCGGGTCGTTCTCGGCATCGGTGTCGTTGAGCAGCACGCCCGGTGCGGCCACGACCACGGGAACGCCCATCTGCGTGGTGTAGGCGTCATCCGCCGCCACGGGCGCCTCGTTGGCCGCAGTGACCGTGAGGTCCACGGTGGCGACGTTGGAGCCGGCCTGACCGTCGTTGGCGTGGTAGGTGAAGGTATCGAGGCCGGCATAGCCAGCCGCCGGCGTGTAGGTGAAGGACCCATCGGCGCTCAGCTCCAGTGTGCCGTGCGACGGTCCCGTGTCCAGCACGGCGGTCAGCGGGTCCCCGTCAGGGTCCACGTCGTTTGCCAGTACCCCGAGCACAGAAGGCACCGGCAGGGGTGTATCCTCGGGGGTCGCATACGCGTCGTCCGCCGCGACCGGTGCGTGGTTGGGCTGGCCCACGTAGATGGTGATCGTGTCGGTGCCCGTAGCGTTCCGGTCGTCCCACACAGTGAGTGTCACCTGGTATACGCCGGCCTGCTGGTAGCTGAAGTACACCGTCGAGCCCCACTGGGTGCTGCCGTCGTGGAACTGCCAAACCACGTTGCCCAGTGCGCCATCGGGGTCGTAGGACTCTTCTGCCTTGAAGGTCACGTCGAGCGGCGGCGGGCCACTGAGCAGATCGGCCGTGGCCACAGCAACCGGCGGTTGGTTGGGAGCGGACACGGCCAAGGGGACGGTGTTGACAGTCTGCACCGCCTGGTTGTCGGTGACCGTCAGCGTGGCCACATAGTTGCCCGCCACGGTGTAGGTGTGACTGGGGTTGGGCTGGCTCGACGTGGCGCCATCGCCCAAGTCCCAGGCGTAGGTGGAGATGCTCCCATCGGGGTCGGCGCTGCCGGCCGAGCTGAAAGCCACAACCAAAGGCACGTCGCCGCCGACGGTGTTCGCCGAGGCCACGGCCACCGGCCACTGGTTTCCCCCGACGCCAAAGCGCTCGTACCCGACGCGGTACGCAGCGAACGGCGATTCGTTGCGCACAACCGAACCAACGATGAGGCTCACACCGCCGGAAGCCGCCACGTTGGGATGGGCCTCAGCGGCGGGTGACAGCGAGAAGGCAAACCCCTTGGGATCGACGATGGTCCCTCCCGCAGTCACGCGCATGCCAAAGAGGTCGCTGCGGGCGTCCAGCGCATCCAACGTCGAGGGAGCGAAGCGGCTTCTCTGCTCGTTGTAGACCACCACAAACTGGCTGCCGTCCCAGGCAACTCGGGGACGGTATTGGTTGCCCAACCAAGGAGTCAGGTTAATGGCGGGCTGGACCGAGCCGTCGGCGTTTACGATGTTCGCCACGAGATCGGTCTCGATGCCCGATGTCACCTCGTTGGAGGTCAGCGCCAATGCTTGGGTGCTGCCGCCAGCCACCGCTACCTCAAAGATGCCGTTTCCCCCCCCGGATGAGAAGGGTCCGTAGATCGAAAACTCACCCGGGCTGGTGCCGTCGGCACTCACAAAGCTCCCTACGGTGCTGCCCATGGGATCGTCGTGGCTCCAGGTCAGGTGCCAGACCGCGAGCCAGCGACTGCCCAGGGTAGTGACCGATGCCCACCGGGCAAAGCTCCCGGCCAGAGCCAGCCCTGCCGGATCGAGCACCACGCCATCGCTGCCACGCACACGTGCCCCCACCCCGTAGGTCCACTGGGGGTTCGAATCGTAGCGCAGCCCAACCACCAGGAACAGGTCACCCAATGCAGCCACGTCGACCGGGCCAAAGCCGGATGTAACCAAGACCGGTGTGGGATCGACCGGCGTGCCGTCCTGCAGGACACGCCGGGCCACGATGCCGCTGCTGTTGCTCCATGCGACCAAGTACAGCGAACCGTTCCAGGCGACCGAAGGGATGCCCGGGCCGTACAGGGTATCGCCCGAGTCGAGCTGTATGGGGCCTGTGCCGATGGGAGCGCCGTTGGCGTCCAGCGGTTGCGCCATGATGCGGAGCACGGCGGAGATGTCGCTGCGGTAGACAACCATCGAGCCGTTCGCACCCACGGCTGCGTCAGCGCGGACCTGCATCGGGCTGCCGAGAGACAGGCCCTTGGTCGGTCCGGCGGAGTTGCCGGCGCTCACGTTCGCCGTGTAGACGTCGTTCTCGGCGGAGATGTAGCTGCCCCACACGATCTGTACGCCACCGGACGGGGTGCCGGCCGTTGGGCCGGTAGACAGGCCGGTGAGGGCCACGCCGCCGGGGTCCAGCACCTCGCCTGACGCACCGATGCGCGCGATCCGCACGCCGTTGTTGTGACCCCAGGTCACCCGCCAGTTCGCCCCCTCCCAGGAGATGCTGGTCGTGGCGTCGGATTGTGGCTGGTTGTCGCCGGAGATGTCGACGCCGTCGGGCTCCAGCTTCTGTCCGTTGGCGTCCACGCGAGAGCCCGTGACGGCGATGGTGAAGTTGGGCTGCGTCTTGTGCCAGGCGATGTAGAACTGGCTGCCGCTGGAGGCCAGGGCCGCCAGGCTGTAGCCGGGCAGCAGCGTGATCGGGCTGGCATCGAGCACATTTAGCGCGCCGTCGAAACGCAGCGCCAGCGTGTCGGAAAGGTCCATCCAAGTGAAGAGGTACACACCGCCGGCGTAGGACAGGCGCAGATTGAAGCGCAGGTAGTACGTGGAGGGCATCAGGAGCTTGGGAGGCTGCGCGACGGCTCCGGCGGCAGTAATGCGCACCGCCTTGAGGCTGCTGTTCGAGTCGCTGGTCTGGAAGACCACCACCCAATCGGTCCCGTCGCTGGCGGCCGCCCACGTATTGCCGCCCGTGGGCGAGACGTTGTGAATCGGGATGGGCTGGGCATCCACGACCTGGCCGCTCGGCGCCACGCGCACGGCAGCCAATGACTTTTGGTAGTAGCCGCCCGCGCTGACGGCATAGCTCTCAAAGACCACCAACCAGTGTGAGCCGTTCCAGACGACCTGGGGGTTCTCCTGGCTGGCCTGAGCCTGCGTAATCACGAACGGCACGGCATCGAGCGGATTGCCGCTGCCGTCCAGGCGCATGCCGTAGACGTCGCTCGCCGTTTCATAAAAGGAGCCGGTCCCGCCCGGCATCGAGCGGTGGTCGGCCCACACCGCCAGCAGCAGGTCGCCGCCGCGGGCAACGGCCGGCGTCAGCTGCAGTCCGGCTGCCAGGCCGATGGCGTCGTCGCCCGGCAGCCATGTGGCGGGCGAACTCCCTTCCTCCTGGCCCAGAACCGGCACCACCAGCGCCAACACCAAGAGCAGTGCCAGCCCAACAAACGTCCACTCTCTTACTCTCATTGCTCTCTTCCTACTCCTTAATCTTGGTCTGAACCCACTCGTGCACTCACGTTATTGTATACGCATGGACTCGCCTCTTGGATCTGTGGTTTGGCTTTTTCTCTTTGCGGCGGCGCCAGTCCAGGCGAAACTCCCCTTCTACCGGAATGTCCCGCCAAGACAGGGACATATGTCAGATGCACTCAGGCGCTCTCTGTGGTATGATGGTACGGATTGCGTCCGGGTACCTATCCGGTCGTTTTCATCCGGATTGGCATACTGCGCTGCGCGGCGCAGCGCGGGAGAGGAGGTGCCACGAGGCAATACCGACACGCAGTACCCAGGAAGCACAAGCCGTAGTTTCTCGACAACCAGGTAGAAAAAGTGGTAGAAGGAGAGGACAGGATGTCAAGGAAGATTATCACTGCACTAGGCACGTGCGTTGCCCTGCTGTTGGCCGTCGCCCTGCTGGCCGGCTGCGGCGCCAGCGGCGAGACCGGCGCCAGCGGAGCACAGGGTGCGCCCGGCGCTGCCGGCCCCGCCGGCCCTGCCGGTCCTGCCGGCCCTGCCGGCCCGCAAGGCCCCGCCGGCGAGACCACGCTCGTGACGGCCAAGATGCCTGCTGACCCCGAGTCGTGTGCGACCTGCCACAAGGACTCTGGCGCCAAGCACCAGGCCTCCTATGATGAGCTGTACCAGGACGAGGCCATCCAGATCACCGATCTGGCTTACTCGTTCACCGCACCCGACACGACAGTGGTCACGTTCAAGGCGACCCTTGCCGGCGCTCCGTTCAATGCCGCCAAGGCGACGTCGCTGGCCATCTACTGGGCGCCGTGGACCGGCACCAACTGGCAGTTTGAGCCGGCCGCCGAGCGAATGTCGTTGAAGGGAGATGTGGTCTGCGACGCCGGGGCATGCACGAGCACTCTGCAGAGCGCCGAGGTGCCCGACCTAACCAACACCTCCGGCCTCGTCGTGCTGTACGGCAGGGATGAGGACATGGGCCGGCTTCCCGCCCGCGTCTACCAGGCCAAGTACCCGTTTGCCGCCCTGCTCGAGCTGGGAGAGGGCGTGGACTATGTCTCGGCCGCCAACAACGCCGGCTGCGAAAAGTGCCACACCACCCCTTATCTCAAGCACGGCTACATCTATGGCCAGGTGAACCACGATCCTGCGACCGACTTTTACACCTGCAAGGCATGCCACCTGGACAACAACCCGGGCGAGCACCTCGAGTGGCAGCTCATGGCCAACGATCCGGTCACTGCCGCCGCGTTCCTCGCGGATGACAGCATCCTGACCGAGGAGCAGCACGCCCAGTACGCCTACAACCCGACGCTCATGAACGACGTGCACATGTCGCACGCCATGGAATTCCCCTACCCTCAGTCCATGGCAGGCTGCGTCACCTGCCACGAGGGCAAGCTGGACGTCGTCCTGGCCGACACGAACTTTACCATCGCGACCTGCAAGAGCTGTCACCCGATGACCGGGGCCAAGGCAGAGGCTGCCGAGGGCGAAGACCCGGCCTGGGACACGACCGGGCTTGCCCTGGCGACCATCGTGCCGCCGGAGGCCCACGGCTCGATGGATCTGAACACGACCGACTGCACGATGTGCCACGGCGAGGGCAAGGCAGCCGCCGGGTTCAAGCAGATCCACACCGGCTACGACAAGGCGATCTACACCGCCGAGGGGCTGCGGTATTCCGATGCCATCAGCATCACGGTCGACAGCGCGGCCTTTGACGGCACCAAGCTCGACATTCAGTTCAGCGCGATTGTCGTGACCCCCACCGAGGGGATCGACGTGGCGACCATTACGCCCACCGTGCTGGTCGGCCTCTACGGTTGGGACACGAAGGACTATATCATCGGCCCGCACGAGAGGCTTATCGACGACAACGGCGATGGCGCCCTCGACAGCAAGGACAAGCGGGTTCTTGAGTACGAGCTGGGCGAAGAGCACCCGCGCTTTGCCGTTGTGTCGGCCGAAGATGCCAAGTGGGACGTCACCGCCGACCTGTCGGCGTGGGCGGACAAGATCGCCGATGGCACGGTCAAGCGGGTCGAGATTGCCATCATCCCGACGCTGGATGTGGAGGGCATGATCCTGGCCCTCGATGCCCCGTCGCGGACCTTTGACCTGGCGGCCAACGACTTTGACGACGGCTTCTACGCCCCCATCGCCAAGGTGGAAGGCTGCGAGAGCTGCCACGATGCGCTGGCGACGAACTACCACTCGCCCGATAGAGGCGGCAGCATCGTCGTCTGCCGGCTGTGCCACATCACCAAGGCCGGCGGCTCGCACCTCGAGATGCAGTCACGATCGATCGACTCCTATGCCCACTCGATCCATGCAGGCCAGGCGTTCGACATCGGAGACATCGACTTTACCGATCCGGTGCAGGCCATGCACTATGACCATCACATCGAGTTCCCCTATCCGATGCATGGCTCGACCAACTGCGAGTCCTGCCACGTCGAGGGCGCCTACGAGGTGCCGGACCAGAGCAAGTCTCTGCCCGGCCTCCAGTCGGCAGCCGAAGAGGTCAACGGAAGGGACCGCACGATCGGCGCAGTTCCGGCCTACGTCACCGGTCCGGCCTCCAGGGCCTGCGGTGGCTGCCACCGGGCGGAGCTGATCAACGAGGATGCGGCAGGTGAGCTTGTGTCCTTCAACGCGCACACCAAGTCGGGCGGCTACCTGGTCGAAGCCGGGGAGACGCCGATGGACACGCTCCTGGCAACCATCGAAGAGATCGTGGCCTTCTTCAAGTAGAGGACAAGGGCGAGGTGGGCCTCGGTCCACCTCGCGCACAACCCGCGTTTCCCGGACGTTGGGAAAGCGGTTGACAAGCGAGACCTCCTGGGTTGACCAGGCTTGCACAGCCTGGCAGCCCAGGAGGTTTCTTTGAGCGACGGCCGGCCGCCGCCCGGGACGGGCACAAGGCCCTACACTACGGCGGCAGAGAGCCCTTGCCGAGGTGCGGCGCACCCCGAAGGTGCACCGCACCGGTCCTCCCTGGAGCCCTCCCCACCCGGGTAGGCCGCGGCCTGCCCAAGCGGCGGTTGCCGGCCCCGGCACGCCGTGCTAGACTGGGAGGTGACGGGCGGACGGCGCCCCGAGACGCGCAGCGGGCAAGGAGAAGCCATGACTGAACAAGCAGCGCCCAACATCGGCCGCGATCTGCGGCGGATCCACCGCGCCATCACGCGCGGGCTGGCCGTGCTGACGGAGGCGGGGCCGGGCTACGCCGCGGGCAGCTTCCACGGCGGCACCACGCGCGAGGGGTTCTGGAAGTATTGCCAGGGGCTGGAGGCGAACCTCCACAGCCACCACCTGACGGAGGACGACCTCTTTTTCCCGTATGCCGGCGCGCTGGTGCCGCAGGCGGACGTGGAGCTGTTGAGGGCAGAGCATGCGGGCATGACCGAGCTACTGGGAGCGGTGCGAAGCGCGCGGGAGGCGGGATCGGCCGCGGCGCTGCTGCCGCCGCTGGGCCGGCTGGCTGCCCTCTGGCGCATGCACATCGCCAGGGAGGAGGCGTGGTTCAGCCCGGAGGTGATGGGGCGGGTGATGACCGTGCCTGAGCACATCGAGCTGGCACAGAGGTTGGCCGCGCACAGCGCGGCGCACGCCGAGCCGGCGCCCCTGTCCGTCCCTTTCGTGCTCTACAACCTGGAGGGCGAGGACCGGGCGCACTTTCTGCGGGTGATGCCGGCGGAGGTGACGCAGCACCTGGTGCCGGTCGTGTGGCAGGCGGAGTGGGCGCCGATGAGGCCTTTCCTTCTGCCGTAGCTGCGGCTTTGGCGGGTATGGAAACCCGCCCTACAAACTGCGGCTTCGGCGGGTGGCGCTGGCGGGTATGGAAACCCGCCCTACAAACTGCGGCTTCGGCGGGTGGCGCTTTGGCGGGTATGGAAACCCGCCCTACAAACTGCGGCTTTGGCGGGTGGCGCTGGGCGGGTATGGAAACCCGCCCTACAACCGCTGGACCAGTTTAGGTGCACACGAGTGGACCAGTATAGCCCACCAATTGACACGTACCGACCGAACCAACCGATGACCGCCACCAGGTACATGAAGCCGCCACGGGCGACGGGCGCTGGACGACGGTTGGCGAAGCATGGACGAGCAGGCTGCGCCGCCGCTTGCGTCGAAGCTTTCTCAGCGGTGTTCCAGGCATCCGACTTTCAGCAGCTCAAAAGAGCCGTTGCGAGCCGAGAACGTTTCTCTCTCCACTGTCTGACATCCTGCAACCAACGATGCCATCGGTTCGCGATTCTCAGTGGAGTGAGCCAAGACCCAGAAGTCGCCACTGGCGCGAATGTGTGCTGTTTCCTTCCAAATCAACGGCGTCGAGGGTGGATCGAAGATATGCTCAGAGGTAGTCAATTGGTATCTGTACCCATCACCATCTTTCGCGGGATGCAGATAGGTTGGAATGCCAGAGGTATAGAAACCAAGAGCATAATTCAGGGAGTGATGCAGACTCACTACACTCTCTCCCGACTGCAGCCTATCGCGCAGTCCGAGAATCGCCAGCCCTTCCGGGCTCTTGGGATTGGTCCAATAGGAGTAGAGGCCAATCACGTTCAGCAATACCAGGGCTCCACATACGGCTATTGCTAGAAGAGGGCCGATTCTATGCGGAAGCCTTTGACGCAGTACCAAGAGGCCACTGGCTATCAGCACCAGGAATGCGGGCATGAGGATGATGAACTGCCCTGCTTCCTGCACCGGCAGCCGTATGCCAAGTAACGGGCAGAGGCCAAAGAAGGTGCCTATGGGAAGCACAACTTGTGCAAAGAAATAGGCAAGCCCGTTGTCGTCAGGTCCAACTGCCTTCCGGCCGGTGACCACGCACAGCGCCAAAACGGTCAGTGGGAAAGCAGTATGAGAGAGCGAGAAACCGTAGCGTATTGGTTCTCCAGCGAATAGCGTCTGCAAGGCGCGCCAGAAGGTGAGCGACTCAGAACTGACATGGTACGAAGCGGTGCGCACAAGGCTGCTTGCCATGAAGGGCAAGAGAGCCCACAGACCGGCAACAACCACCAGGGACGCAAGCCGCCAGGCGATATGCCGATGATAACGGACGCCCAAGTAAGCAACTTGCATACCTGCTACCATCAGATAAGCATATCCTGTGAACAGTCCCAGGAGGTTCGTAATCGTCCATCCAATCCAAAGCCATTTGCCCACACAGGCGTTGCGCAGCAGGTTGGTGGTCAACCACATGGAAAGAGATGCAAGCAGTACGAGGAAGGAGTAAGGTCTTGCTTCCTGGCTATAGAAAACCAATGACGGCAAGGTTGCGGCAATCAGGCAGACCATGACGCTGGAAAAGGAGTCAGTGATCTTCCTGACAGTGATTCCGGTGACGGCAAGTGCCAGAACCCCGCTTGACAATGATGTCCATCTCCAAACGATCTCGCTCTGGGTGTAGCAGAAACGGGACACAACCCACTGCATGAGGTAGTACAAGGGAGGGTGTGGATCAGTCCAGCTGTTCTGAATAATGGCGTCAATACGAAGCCTCGCAACTCGAAGGCCAAAGAGCTCATCAAGCCACAGGGGATCATCAATCCCGTGCAACCTCATCGCGAAGGCGACCAATAGGACAACTGCCAAAGATGTGTATGGGACCCCCTGCTTTCTCAACGTGAGTATCTCCAGATCGGACGTGTCCAGGGTGTCAGCTGTCTGCACGCCTGGGCGTCCAGCCACTGACGTTGTCCCTTGCGCTGTCCGTTGAAATCGCCGTCGTGTTCCGGCCAAGCCGTTCACTCGTAGGGGCGAAGCGACTCTGGCGAGATCATTGTACGTTAGCTGGTCAGCATGGGCAAGGGAGATTCCGTCTTGCGCCGTGATTCTCCGTTGCCGGATCCAATTGGGCCTGCGACCTCACCCCGATCTGCGCCACACAGGACCGTGGCGTCCTCGCCGACCCGAACACGGGGCTCTACTGGCTGCAGCGCATCGCGAGCGCCGAGTGCGTGGTGAAGGATGGCCTGGCAGGGTCGGGCATGGTCTGCCAGCGCTGCACCCCAGAGCGTGGCCGCCTCGGGGGGGAATCCCGGGTCGACGGCGGGCTGCAGAAGCCACTGCTCCACTCGCCGGCGGGCGCCGGCCCTGCAGCCTGGCGCGGAGGACATGCGCGGCTCGTCGCAGCTGAGCGCGGCCGCCCGCTCCCTTCTGACGCTCGGCCTCACGGCCGGGCCGACCGGCCAACCCGACCTCAACGGGCCGCGCCGGCTGATCGTGAGCAAGACCAACCTGTGCCGCTACCCTCCGGCGCTGAGGCTCGTCTTCGAGGAGGGGACAGGGCCGGTGCCCGTGCTGCGCTGGCTGGAGGATGCGCCGGAGCATGAGCCGGCCTCCCACTCGCGGCTGTGCGCCGAGTGGCTGATCGGGTTCCTGGCGGAGGCGGGGCAGGCCGTAAAGCCTCGCGACGTCGTGGTAGCGGCGCAGGCGGCCGGGTTCCCGCGGCGGACGGTGTACCGGGCGCGGCGTGCGCTGGGGGAGCGGGTCAGCGACGTGGGGAACAGCCGGTATGACCCGGGGAAGAGGTGGGCGCTCGCCGACGGGACGTGACCGGGGCGGCCGGCGCCTGCCCCCTACGCCAGCGGCCACACATTCGAAGGCCTCTGCGGAAAGAGTGCGTCGAGCACCACCGGCGCCTCGTCGCCGTCCGTCCAGCAGTCGCAGAAGGCGTGCTTCAGGTCCGCCAGCGACCGGAAGCCAAACAGGAGCTGCAGGAAGGTCAGGCCCGGGAACGCCGCCTCGCCGGCCTCGGATGACTCCGGCGCCCACCGCTCCGCGGCGGCCAGCCGGCCCCCCTCCCACGCCATCCGCAGCCCATCGCGGTAAAAGTTGAGCCGCAGCTCGCCGCTGTAGCCGGGCGCCGGCGACTCGGCCAGCCGCGCCTCCAGCGCCGGCGCGACGTGCCGCACAAAGCCCGCCAGGTCCGGCACGCGCAGATACCAGGCATAGGGCGCGTGGGTGCCGGGCAGGTGCCGGTCACAGGCGCGGTAGGCGGGGTGCTGGGTGCCAAAGGAGAAGCTAAAGCGCTGCAGCGGCTCGCCGCCGCGCGCGGCGATTGCCTCGCCCGCCTTCCACAGGTAGCGCACCACGCAGGGCGTGGCCTCCAGCCACGAGGTCCCCGGCTCCAGCTCGAATAGCTCCGCGTGCACCGTCCCGCGCCAGGTCGGCGTGGGGTGTGCCACAAAGCCCACCACCTCGCCCCCCGGCCGCTCGAGCACGGCCAGGTCGAGGCGGATCACGGTGCCGGGCGAGCGGCCGGCGAGCTCGTAGCGCCACTGCGCCTCGTCCCGCAGGCACGCCACGAGGTTGCGCCGGCTGCCGGCCTCGTACGCCCGCGCGATCGCCGGCAGGTCCGCCTCGACGGCGGGGCGCAGGTGGAAGGGCTCCGCGCGGCCTTCCTTCAGAGCCGGCACGTGCGCGGCGTAGCCGGTCCGCCCGCCCCCCAGCTCGAGCGCCATCTCGTATCCGAACTGCCGGTAGTAGTTCGGGATGCCGGTGATGGCCTGCACCAGCTCGCCCCGCGCGGCGCTCCACTCGTGGACGGCGTCCATCTGCATGCGGATCAGCCCGCGCCTGCGGTAGTCGGCGCGCGTCGCCACCAGCTCCGGCCGCCCGACCCCGAAGGGGATGGAAGCGTAGCTCCATCTCTGCGAGATCAGGCACAGCGACGACACGACGTCGCCGCTCGCCGCCTCTTCCACCAGCAAAAAGTCGCCCGGCCGGAAGGTCGGGTGCCGGCCCGACAGCAGGTCGCGCACCCACGAGCCGACGCTCTCGTCGGGCCGGTCGGGCCCGAGGTCCGAGTGAAGCGCGGCGTGAAAGGGCGCGAGCCTGTCCGCGTCATCTGGTGTGGCCGCGCGCAGCACGAGCCCCCCGCCGAGATCGCGGGGCAGGTTGGTCGTCATCGATGGCTGCTCCCCGGATGGTCTATGTTCGAAGAATCGCGCCGGGCCCGCCCCGGCGGCTGGCCGGCGCGTCGCGCCGCCAGGACGGTGATGTCGTCGATGGACAACGACGCCTGATCCGCCATGGCCGCTCCTCTCTCCAGGTCCCGGACGACGCCCCCATTGTGCACCGGAATCGCTCCGGCGTCAAAGCCGGGCCGGAGGCCCACGGAGCGCGGCCGGACGGCGGCCCGCCGTCGCTCGTCCGCAGGACCGGCTCAGGAATCCAGTCCTGCGCCTTCCTCGACCAGTGTGGCGAATCGCTGGACGAACCTGGCGGCAGGGCCCCCGTCGACGATGTCGTGATCGAAGGTGACGGTCAGGCAGAGGTGCTCCCGGTTCTCGGAGCGGCCGTCGATGAGGACCGGTTTGGCCGCAATGCCGCCGATGGTGACCGACAGCGTATGCCCGGGAAGGGGGACACCCCATCCGGAGCGGGTTCCGAACATACCCACAGAGGTCACGAGGACTGTGCCGTTGAATCCCTTGATGAGGCTCGGAGCCCTCTGGGCGAGGCGAAAGAAGAGCCGCCTGACAAAGCGGGGGACAAGGAGGTACCAGCGAAGCCAGCGGCCCCAGGATGTCTGTCCGAGCTCCTTTTCCTGCAGGGCGCGTATCTCGCGATGGATCTCCCAGGCCGACTTGCGGTTTGCCGACCGTATGACGGTCTGCAGCACGACCGGACTGCCTTGCTGCCTTCGCTCGACGGGAAGCGAGACGTCAACGTCGTCGAACAGGACGAGCCTGCCGCGCCAGTCGAGATAGGCGTGCAGGTGCTTGTCTTCGTCGACCGCCTTCGCGCAGCAATAGACGACAAAGCCCGTAAAGGAGAGGGTCTCGCCCGTTTTCTCCTTGACAAGGCGGAGCTTGTCGCGGGCCTGGGTGATATCGACCTCGACGAGCCCATGGATGCAGTGCTTCCTGCCGGCCAGATCCATCCCGTCGATGACCAACCGCCGGAATGGGTGAAGAGTCTCGACTGAGTGTGACGGTTTCTTCAAAGTAGCCCTCCACATCACGCGCCTACGAAGCCTCGCTCAAGTCGGGTCAAGGTGCTCCACTCCCTCGCGCTGTGCCGGTTCGCCGGCACACAGCACTGCCTGGCAGGAACGACAGACGCGGGCAAAGGATCGGGCCTGCGGGCAGGCCGCGTGAGCCTGCCTGCTTGCGCGTCTCAGGGAGTCTGGACCCCCTCGACGATGGCAATCTCGTCCCCAGTGAGCCCATACAGCTCGTACACCAGGGCGTCGATCTGCTGGTCGGTGGACTCGACCCGGCGCTCGTAGAGCGCGCGGTCCTCAGGGATCGCCGCCGCAGCAAGCTTCTTGTGGAGGTCGAGCATCTGCTCGACGAGGGCGACCATGCGGTCGTGGCGGGCGACGTCGGCGGGGTTGGAGAAGTCGATGGTGCGGATGGGGAAGGTCTCCAGGTACTGCCCAAAGAAGCGAAGATAAGTCGTCCCGCCTCCCTCGAGACCGGCGCAGGCTTCTGTGAAGTAGAAGTTGCCCAATCGCGAGTTCAGAAGGCCCAGCAAGTAGAGGTCGTCGACGGGGATGAAGTATGTGGTGTTGGTGCCAAATAGCCCGCTGTGATCAAGGGCGAATCGGCATCTCACGGCGATGTCGGGATAGATGATTTTCGGCTGGGCAAACAGGTCGTAGTAGTCACAGGCGCGAAGCTCCCACCAGTGATTGCCCTTGTCCCAACGCTTCTCAAGCTTGGCCTGATATTGCCGAAGGTGCTGGAACACAGCAGGGTACTGCCGGATGGGCACCCCAATGTACATCCAGATCAGGTATCTGCCCTTGTCTTCAATGCCATAACGGCGCACGTCCCGTCCACCGACTATAGGTCTGATGACTTCTGCGCTGCGAGCATCTGAGGCAATCAGATTGGCCCTGGTCGCGGAGTCAATGATGTAGGCCTCATTCAGCCCGGTCTTCACTCCAAAGTAGGGTGCACCGGAATAGGTTTTCAGGGCTACGTAGGCCTCCCGCATCCTGTCCACAAGTTGATTCTTATGTCGAGCCGACAGCGACCAGCCGCGCGGCGAAAGATTCGCAACAGGCAGCTCGACTGCCTTCAGGGAGACCAGCTCGGCGATTCGCTCGCCGCTGGTGATGGTGTGGAAGTCCTCGAGAGGTACAGGGGCGAGGTAGCGGATCGTGTGGGACTGACCGGGGGTGGGTGAGCAGAGTACGACGATCGTGCGAACGGTTGCTGCTGGGAAGACAGGCAAGCCTGCGAAGTCGGCTATCTCGATCACGGAAGCGTGCTCTGTCAAGTAGGCCCGGAGTGGCTGGCCGTAGGCCGCCCGAAGCCACTTGTTGGACACGATCATGCCAAAGAGACCCGTCGGGCGGAGTAGGGTCAAGCTCCTTTCGATGAAGAAGGTGTACAGGTCCGCAACTCCGTGGTAGACCTGGTAGCGGCGCTCGAAGTACACCTTCTGATCCTTGAGGGTTTCCTGCCGCACGTACGGCGGATTGCCGATCACGACGTCAAAACCACCCTCACCCCAACCCTCTCCCTGCGAGGGAGAGGGGGAGAAGACGGCCGGGAACTCGCGCTGCCAGTCGAGCGGGTTGACCCGCCGCATCTCCTCCTCGTCGGGCAGGAGCCGGCCCTCGAAGTAGTCCGGCCCGATGAGCGAATTGCCGCACTTGCAGTTGTTGCCCAGGTCGGGGAGCGCCCGCTCGTGCCAGAAGGCGAGCTGGCTGCGCACCGTCTCCTCCGACTCTCCTTCCAGCACCTTGAGCAGCAGGCTGAGCTTGGTCACCTCCACCGCCTGCCGGTCGATGTCCACCCCGTAGATGTGGTCCAGCAGGATGCGCTTCTTCTCCGCCGTCGTCAGCCGCCACTCACCGTGTGCTCCCTGGTACACCGCCGGCTCCCTGCCGCGCGCGTGCTCGGCCGGGTCGTGCTCCTCGTACCAGCGCCGGTAGTGGTCCAGGAGGAACTGGTAGGCACCCAACAGGAAGGAGCCCGAACCGCAGGCCGGGTCCAGGACCCGTAGCGGCGACCGGCCGGTCGCCCCTACCTGTCCCCGCAGCTCGCGCGGTCCCTTGCCCTCCACCAGCCGGCCGACCGTCTGGCGCACGATATAGTCCACGATGTAGGCGGGGGTATAGTACACGCCACCGGCCTTGCGCACCTCGGGCTTTTCCTCCACCTTGGCGACGTGCCCCGGCGTCAGGCGGATGACCTTGCCGAGGAACTGCTCGTACACCTGCCCGAGCACCTCCACCGGCAGCACCGAGAACTCGTAGGGGCTCTCCGGGTAGTAGAGGCCGGTCAGGATCGGCTTCAGTACCCTGTCATCGACCGTGAGCGCCGGCGACAGGCGGTCACGCTCGAAATCGAAGAGGCCCGAGTTGTACTTCTCGTCGGCCTGGCGGAAGAGGTCGCTCACCAGCCGGGGGTAGATGTCGCGCCCCGCGGCCAGGGCCAGCAGCCGGCCGTAGATCTCGATGCCGCGGTCCTCGGCGATGCGGAGGAAGAGGATGCGGTCGATGGTGTGCTGCACGGCAAAGTTGAGCTCGTGGACGGAGAGTCCGCCGTTCCGCAGGGCGAGGTTGCGGGCCAGGGCTTCGCGCCAGCCCTCAATCTCCTTGAGGAACTCGACGTCCACCTGCCCTGTGCCGCGCTTGGCCCTGGTGTCCTGGACGTAGCGGTCGAAGGAGCCCTGGAGCACCGACTCGCGGGCCAGGATGCGGTAGATCTGGTCAAAGCGCTCGAGATACCGGTCGAAGGGGATCAGCTCCACGCGCCCCACCGCCACGCCATCGCGCGGCGCCGGCCGCTGCTGGCAGTCATAGAGCGCCAGCTCCTCGAAATCGGTCAGCACGCTGAGGGGCAGCCGGGCGCTCCAGGCGTAGCGGCGCAGCTGGTAGGCGGGGCCCACGTCGGTCCGGACGGCGACGGCGGGTTTCTTCGCTTCCAGGAAGAACTTGCGGGTGCCGCCGATGCGGAAGGAGTAGTCGGGCGCGCCCTTGGCCTCGCCCAGCCGGATCGCATCCTCGTGGACAACGTCCTTGTACAGCTCGGCGTACCCCTTGGTGTTGTGGACGTCCCAGCCGAGGGCTTGGAAGAAGGGATCGACGAACTCGACCCGGACCCGGGTCTCCAGGTACTCGGGGCGCTTGTAGTGGTCGAGGTTGCGGCCGAAGCGCTCGACCAGGTCCCGGACCTGGTCCCTGGCTTCGTCGATGGAGCGTGCGATGGGCATGGCGTGTCACCTCACGGTGCCCGGAGCCTCACAAGGCCGGACCTTGCGACGCAGGGGCGGCCAAGCGGAGCTTGGGCGGAGAGAGTATACCATGCCGTGGCTCGGCAGGCAAGGCGCGGGGCTCAGCCGAGAGGCTATCGCCGGGGCGGAGGAAGAGGGGGGTGCTGTCCCTATGCCCCGCACGCCTCTCTTGCAGGGCAGCAAGTCCGGAGGTAAGATAGCGCCATCGGCAGCGAAGGGAGACAGATGTGGGCATTCGCAAGTGGTTCAGAAGGAAACAAGATGTGGTGGCCTTTCCGGAGGGGGCGTTTGGGGAATCGCGCGAAGAGATCTATCGGGAGTTCTTTGGCAAGCCGCAGAGCGTGAGCCACGAAGTGTTTCCACTGATGCCACACATCGACGTCTTTGTGTATGCGCCAGGGCATGCGGGCCGGACGTGGTACACCTTGGCGTCAGGCGGCATGAGCGATAGGCCGATGATCCTTGAGGAGGGAGTGCCTCGATCCTTTGCCCGTCGCGAGACCATCCTCTACTGCAAGACGCCCGATTTGGAGTACATCGATATGGTGCGTTTCTTTGCCCGCTTTCCGCACCAGAATTCGACCTGGTTGGGGCCTGGCCATACAATCCCAAACGGAGATCCGCCCGCTCCCCTGTTTGAAAACAGCCAACTGTGCGCAGTGTTGCTGTTGGACTCTGTCGTGCTTCCAGATAGGCAGTTGGCCGACAAGGTCGTACTGGATGGAGACCCTGTCGACTTTCTGTGGATCGTGCCTATCACGCAGGCAGAGCTCGACTACAAACTGAAGAACGGGTGTGATGCCCTTCTGGATCTGTTCGACAAGGTCAAGCACCCGGTTGTGCTTGACCGAGGCCGAGCGTCCTATCTCTAGCTGTTGACACCCCCAGGAGTGCGCTGATCTGAGCGATCGGCATGCCCACATCGAAGCCGAGCTGTGGGAACCGCTGGCTGGTCGAAGGCAGCGACTTTCACGGACGCATCGCCGGCGCGGAGGAAGAGGGGAAGGGCGGCACGCTTGCCCGATCGCAGAACCGGTGCTATACTGCACACGGTCTAGAACTCCCCTGGCTGGAGGCGGACGATGAAGCGACTGGCGCCGGGAATCCGCGTCCTCTGGCTCTCCCTCCTGCCTCTGGCCCCCTGCGGGCCGGCACGATTGAGTAGACAGCTACTCGGATCGAGTCTACTTCGGCATCACAATCTGCACCGCCAGCGCGAGCACGTTTTTTGTTTGCGCCCAGGTACATGAGTTGACTTGCACGCCCGCATAGCGGAGGCAGCCCCAAAGCCGCCCCTCGAGGTGCCTTTCCTGACCGGCATCCAGCGGATTGACAGGATGGCCGAAGCCTGCTAACATGGAGACAGATGGAGAGGCTAGACAGGAGGGGCAATGAGGTGGCAAGACTATATCACCGTGGATCCGGCCATCTGCCATGGCCGGGCGTGCATCAGAGGTACGCGCGTCATGGTGTCCGTCGTGCTGGACAACCTCGCGGCCGGCTTGGAGCCGGATGAGATCCTGCGCAGCTATCCGTCTCTGAGCCGGGAAGCCGTGCTGGCGACGATTGCATACGCAGCCGAGTTGGGACGCGAGCGCATCGTCCCGATGCCGGAGCCGGTTCACGCGTGAGATTCAAGGTCGACGAGAACCTGCCCCTCGAAGTCGCCGAGAGGTTGCGTGCCTATGGGCACGATGCGCAGACCGTCCTGGAGCAGGAGCTCGGAGGGAGTGACGACTCTCGGCTGGCGGCGCTGTGCCAACGAGAGGGCAGGGCACTGGTCACCCTGGACATGGACTTTGCCGATATTCGAGCCTATCCTCCCGCCGATCTGCCCGGGCTCATCGTGCTGCGCCTTGGCCGACAGGACAAGATGACCGTTCTGAGCGTGCTCGCGCAGTTGATCGAAGTGCTTCGCTCCGAGTCGCTGACGGGAAAGCTCTGGATCGTCGAGGAGAACCGGGTCAGGATTCGGAGATGAGCCGGGGGTGATCATCCGCAGTTCTCCCCTTCCATCAGGAAGCGGACGATGAAGCGACTGGCGCTGGGAATCGGCATCCTGTTCCTGGGACTCGTCTTGGCGGCGTGCGGTGCTTCGCCGGCGCCCACCGAGGTTGCGGTCGTGCGGACGCTCGCGCCGCTGCCCACCGACACCCTGACGCTGACGCCGACAGTGACTCCGAGCCCGACGGCGACAGATACGCCGACACCCACCGCTACATCCACGCCCACTTCGACGCCAACGGCCACACCATCGAAGACGCCGACACGCACTCGCACCCCAACACCGACTCATCTGCCGCCCACTCGAGTGCCGGCTCCACTCCCTACGCATACGCCCATACCGCAGTTTGTGTGGGAGTCGGGCTTCGAGAACGGCCTCGAGGGATTCACGCATAGCTTTGACAACACCTCAACCGCACGCTTCGACATCGTCCCCGACCCGTCCGGGCGTGGGAAAGGCAACGTCTATCAGGGCATAATCACCGGCCAGGCTGCCTCCGAGGACGGAAAACATAGACCATATCCGGGCCGATCTTTCCCTTTGCTCAAAGGAGCGTTTTCGACGACCTTCGAAATATGGCTCGACCCAAACGTGGCCCCGAAGTCTGTCGAGTACCCGAGCTTCATCAGCGTTCTGAGTGTCTTTGACAGGGCAGAACCTATATGGAACCTCTCGGTTATGGTGGACATACTGGGATCGGCAGGCAGATACCGGCTCGCCCTGAACCAGAGCGAGGTCTTTGAGACTCGCCCGGTCACCCTGCCGACGGGGCAGTGGGTGGAAGTGCGGGTGGACGTGGATCGCAACGGTGTCACGCTGTACCAAGATGGCAGACTCGTGGCGCGCGGAAAGCTCGATGGCGAGCTGCGACTGGAGGCTGCCCACTGGGGGCTGTATGCACTGGGCGTAACACAGGCCAGACTTCTCAACGACAACATGAAGGTTTGGAGCTATAGTGGAGAAGAGTAGGCTTGCGTCTGAGTGTCACCCAGGACGACTTTCCCCTCATACCTTTCGTTCGCAAGGCGCTCCTTGGGAACGTCGCCTCCTCGCGCTCCGCCAAGGGCCATCGCCTGACTCTGCGCCGCCAACACGCCTTATCATCGCAGCGGCTCGTTTCCGGGGAGGCCACTCGCTGACCGAAGGCTGGGGGAGCCCACGCTATGACGTCATCGCCTCATGCTGCGCACCTTTCACCTTGGTGGCGGTGGGTTCTGGGAGACAGTGCGCAACTCTCTGCACATGATGGTCGACGGCACTTTCGCGGGCTTTCTGGAAGGACAATCCGCACCGCGAGCGTGATCCCATCCTTTGTGTTTGGTTGCAGTACATGAGTGGACCTGGACGCCGGTGACGCTGACCCGATACCGGAAGCGCACCCCGGCGCCGCTGCTGGACCGGATCGACGTCCACATCGAGGTACCGCGCGTCCAGCACCGGCCGGGAGGTAGTTGGTCCCTCTCCGGCTGCGAGCCGGGCGCTTGACTTCACGAGGTTCCTGGTCTATACTGCATCGGTCAGCAGGCTCAGGAGGTGACGCATGTCGCAGGAATTCACGATCATCATCGAGCGTGACCCGGAGAGCGGCTGGTTGGTAGGTTCCGTGGCCGAGCTGCCCGGATGCTACAGCCAGGCCGATTCCCTGGCCGCACTCGAGGTGAATATGAGGGAAGCCATCCAGGTCTACCTCGAAACGATGGATGAGCAAGAGGCACAGGGCCCGTTCCCCGCATTCGTGGGCCTGCAGCGCCTCGAGATTGTGGCGTGAGCCGGCTCAAGCTCCTGCCGTATCGAGACCTGGCCAAGCTAGCCGAAGCCACCGGATTCCGGTGGGTGCGGCGCCGGGGAAGCCACAACACATTCTGTTCAGCCGACGGACGGATCATCGTCATCCCAGACCATGGAGAGCAGGTGATCGTCCGCCCGCTGCTGCGAAAGCTCATCCGCGACATGGGCCTGACGGTCGACGAGTACAACCGGTTGGTCGAATCCCTCTAGCTTCGTGCTTGTCTGGGTGCAAGAGCTGATCTCGCTCTCCCCTTCCATCTGGAGGCGGACGATGAAGCGACCGGCGCTGGGAATCGGCATCCTGACCTTGACCCTGCTCTTGGCGGCGTGCGGGACTTCGGCGCCGACCGAGGTGGCGGTGGGGGCGACGGAGACGGCGATGCTATCCTGCTCGGAACTGCGCCTGGATACTATCGCCTTCGCCTGCGGCCCGCAGTCAAGCCACTTTGAGCCTGCCTGTACGCAGCCCCTTGTGCCCGGTGAGACAACCCTGGACCAAGCGACGGAGCCGCTTCGTGCCTGCAGCTTGGTGGACGACCTGCGCATCGAGCCGGAGCCGCAGGAGGGCGCTGGCCTCTTCTGGAGGTGCGCGCACTGGCAATCGTCCGGAGATGCACTGCTTGCCAGCGGTGAGAGAAGCAGGGCAGTAGCTCAGGGTGGTGTGGTCCAGCGGCTTCTGTGGCGTCTCGGTTCCTCCGCGGACTGTACGCCGACAGCGTCTGCCATCGTGGAGCGCTACGGGGTCCCCGAGAAGGTGCTGTGGGCGGTTGCCGGCTACACTAACGAGATAAAGTGGGGGGAGATTGTCATGCTCTACCCTTCTCAGGGCCTGGTGTTTGAGGTGGGTACGACACAGCACTTCCGCTCCGTGCAGCGCGGGGACTCAGTGCTTGCCGTCTACCGCTTTGCGCCCACGACGCTGGATGCGCTTGCTGGGCAGCCGGCGCAGTACGACTGGCAGTTCTGGCCCAGCGAGCACGAGGGGGGAGTTGACCGCATCCCATGGACTGAGAAGCTCGAGAATTGGCCGGGCTTTTCTCCCTGATCAGAGGCTAGCTCGTGATGAATCATCACTCCATCGCATCCGCTTCGGGAGCACGATCCTCGTGACCAGGGCAAGTCCGTCTTTTGTGTTTGGTTGCAGTTCATGAGTGCACCTGCACCCCCGCCATGGTCGCCCGCTGCCAGAAGCGCATCTGTGGCCCGCGGCCGGACCGCATCGACACTCCCATCGAGGTGCCGCGGGTCGAGCGACCGGCTGTCGGGTGACCATCCGGCCTCCCACGCTCCAGCGCCAGCGTCAGGGTGACAGAGACTTGAAGCAATCCGGCGATCCGGCTGCTTGCCCGGAGGGTCCGCCTGTGGTACACTGCCCTGCGCCGGGACGGCGTGAGCCGCCGCGACCGCCGTCGCGGGGAGGTCGAAGGCACCCCTGCGCCGCGATGGGTGCCGAAGGAGAATCAGGTTGCCCCAGACCGGCCGCACATTTCGCATCTTTGTCAGCTCCACGTTCAGTGACCTCGTAGCAGAGCGCAACGCGCTGCAGGCCTGGGTGTTCCCGCGCCTGCGCGAGCTGGCAGCGGCATACGGTTGCCGCTTTCAGGCAATTGACCTGCGCTGGGGCGTGAGCGAGGAGGCCGCGCTCGACCAGCAAGCGCTGACTATCTGCCTGCGCGAGATCGAGCGCTGCCAACAGGTCAGCCCTCGCCCGAACTTCTTGGTGCTGCTCGGCGACCGCTACGGCTGGTGCCCCCCTCCTCCCCAGTGCCCCGCCGACGAATTCGAGAGAATGCTCCAGGGCATCTCGGACCCGGAGCAGGCCATGCTCCTGCAGTGGTATCGCCGAGACGACAACGCCGTGCCGCCTGTGTATCTCCTACTGCCCAGGGAGCGAAGTGGATCCTATGCGGCCAAAGAGGCCTGGGAGCCCGCGGAGGCGCGTCTGCAAGCGATCCTGGCGGGAGCCGCCAGGCGCGCCGGGATCGGCAGACGGCGCCTGCTCAAGTATGTGGCATCGGCGACGCACCAGGAAATTGCTGCCGGGGCCCTGGCTCCAGACGCGCAGCCTGGGCAGGCCTTCTGCTTCTTCCGGACGATCGATGGCCTGCCGCGCGATGCGCGAGCCGGCCACTACCGGGATCTGGCTGCCTCTGGTCAGGTAGACGAGGGAGCGCAGGAACGGCTCCAGGCGCTAGAGCAGGAGCTGCGCCAGCGGCTCCCAGGGTGGTGCGTGCGTTCCTACGCCGCGTCCTGGCAAGACGGAACGCTGAGCAGCTCTCACCTGGACTTGCTGTGTGAGCAGGTCTATCTCTGTTTCTCGCGAGCGATCCGCGAGCAAGTCGGAGATCAGGCGCAGCCGAGAGAGGATCGCGACCTGGTGGCGCAGGAGACCGATGCGCACCGGCGTTTTGGCCAGGATCGGGCCCGAGACTTTACGGGAAGGGAGACCCTGCTGGCGCGAATCCGCGACTATGTCGCCGGAGGAGATCCCCACCCGTTGGCGGTGTGGGGAACGGGAGGCGCCGGCAAGTCCGCCGTTCTCGCCCGGGCAGCCGAGGAGACACCGCCGGGTGCTGAGGTGATCTGCCGCTTTGTGGGAGCCACGCCGGAATCGTCCGAGGCACTCAGCCTCGTGCGCGGCATCGCTCTGGAAGTGTCCAGGCGCTACGCACGGCCTTTCTGGAACGGCGAGGCTACAGTCCCTCGGACCTACCGCGAGCTGGTGGACGACCTGCCCATCCGGCTTCGCCTGGCGATGGCGTCTGCACAACGCCCGCTGGTACTCTTCGTCGACGCCCTGGACCAGCTTGCGGCGCGAAGCGAAGGCGAAAGCCTGGCGGCCTGCCTGGCCTGGCTTCCCCGCACGCTGCCTCCCCACGTGCGCCTGGTCGTGTCGGCGGCAGCAGGCGACACGGTCGCGGTGCTGAGGGAAAAGCTCCCGCCACACAGCATGGTGGAGCTCGAGCCTATGCCCGGGCAGGAGGGGAGCGAGTTGCTGGATCGCTGGCTGGCGGGTGCTGGCCGGACCCTGCGGCCCGAGCAGCGGGCCGCGGTGCTCGACCGGTTTGCCGGGTCGGGACAGGGGCTGCCCCTGTACCTCCGGTTGGCCTTTGAGGAGGCCCGCCGCTGGCGGTCTTTTGACCCTCCAGCCGCGACGCGGCTCGGGCACGACCTCGGAGAGGCGGTCCAGGGCCTGTTCGACCGCCTCTCCGACGCGGCCAACCACGGGCCGCTGCTGGTTTCTCGGGCGCTGGGCTACCTGGCTGCGGCGCGCCAGGGTCTGACCGAGGACGAGTTGCTCGACCTGCTGGCCCGCGATGAGGAGCTATACGCCGGTTTTCTCCAATCAGTCTACCACTTTCCGCCCGATCTTCTCCGCTACGCCGCGCGGGCGCTGCAAGGGTCAATAGGGGTCACTCCCGAAGGCGGGAGTGACCCAGCCGGATCCGGTGCGTTCCTGGCGGCTGCGAGCTGGATCCGCAGCCAGCGGAGCGCAGGAGTTCCGCTGGCTGCGCTTGTGCGGCAGATCGTGCCTGAGGACGGCAAGCTGGCCCTGCCCGTGGTGCTGTGGTCCCGGCTGTATCACGAGCTGGCACCCTACCTGAGCCTGCGCAGTGGCGACGGGACCGTGCTCCTGACCTACTACCATCGCCAGATCGAGGAGGCTGCCTCCGGCGCATACCTGCCCGCCGAGTCGAGGCAGGCGCGACACCGGGACCTGGCACGCTACTTCGCCGGGCAGTCATGGTCTCTCTCTGACGGCGAGCACGTGATACCGAACCAGCGCAAGCTGTCCGAGTTGCTCACCCAGCAGGTGCGAGCCGGCGACCGGGAGGGCGTGGAGGCGGTGCTGACCGACTACGAATTCCTGCGGCTGCGAGTCCAGGCGGCGGGCCCCCACCGGCTGATTGACGACATGGCGGATGCCTTTGAGGCCGGATATGATACCCCCCCGGCGCGCCTTGTGCAGAGCGCGCTGCGCCTGGCGGCGCCGGTGCTGGCGAGCGATCCGTCCCAGATGGCACAGCAGGTGGCGGGCCGGCTGCTGCACAGTGACCTGCCCGCCATCCACCGGCTTGTGGCGCAGATCAGGCGCAACCGGCCTCTGCTGCAGGCTCCGAGCAGCAGCCTGGAGCAGGCCGGAGGTGCGCTGCTGTCTGTGATGACCGGCCATCAGGGCGATGTGACCGGTCTCGCCCTCACTCCGGACGGCCGCAGGGCGGTCACAGCTTCCGACGACCGGACGCTGCGTGTGTGGCACCTCGAGCGGGGCAGGCAGGAGTCGGCTTTGGTGGGCCATGCACAGGGCGTCACGGGCGTGCTGGTGACGCCGGATGGATGCCGCGTCGTCTCGGCAGGGAGGGACGAGACCGTTCGGGTGTGGAGCCTCGCCTCGGCGACGGAGCTGAGGCACGTGCGCAGCCCCATCGCCGAGCACGACGGCATCGAGCTCGAGCCTCAAGGTCTCTATGCGCTGTTCACAAGCCACGAGGGGGACCGCAAGGTGTTCGATCTGGAGTCGGGCCAAGTCGTTCTGAACCTGAACCCTGGGGCCACCGGCCTGGCATTTACTCCCGACGGCCGCCGCCTGGTAGGCGTCCTGGGCGACCTAGCCCCAGTGGTCTGGGTTCTTCGGGCGGCCGGCGGGCCAGACCGGCCAGAAGGCCGCCAGCCGGAGATCGGTTCGGGCCACGCCGCCAAGATCAACAGGCTGGCAGTGTCACCATGCGGCCGCTTTGCCGTGTCGACGGACGAGGCTGGGGTCTGGAGGCGATGGGAGCTTCCGGACTGCAGCGGCGCTGGCGTAGCCTGGCTGGTCGAATGCGACCAGACTCAGGGACCCCCAGGAGGACTCGTCGGTGCGATCAGCCCCGACGGCCGCCGGGCGCTGGGCCGGTCCGGTGAAGACCGGCTCCTGGTGTGGGACCTTGCCGAGCGCGTTTTCTCGGTGCTGGCCGGCCCGCCGAAGGCACGCTTCGCGGGCTTTTACCGTCCCATGACGAGAACGCCGGATGGCCTGCGGGAGGGGCACTTCATGACAGTTTACCGTCCCTGGACGATCACGCCGGATGGCCGCTGGACGATCGCGCGGTCCGGGCACGGTCCACTGCACGTGTGGGATCTGGATAGCGGTTCTGAGCGGCTGACACTGGAAGGACACACTCGGGAGGTCTATTGCCTCGCGATCACGCCGGACGGACGGCGGGCGGTCTCAACGGCCGGGGGGAGGGACGACAAGAGCATCCGTGTGTGGGATCTGGAGACCGGCCAGGCGCTGGCAGTATACGGCGAGACGTCGGGCTTTGTTGAGAGGCTGCTCCTGACGCCAGACGGCCGCCGCATGGTCACCCAGCACCATGACCGGTCGATCAAAGTGTGGGACCTCACCGCGTGCGGCGGTCAGGCTGAGGGCGCGACCACCCTGCCCCACACCCCGGGGCCGTGAGACAGGTCAGAGAGGAGAGGTAGCGGAATGGGTCTCGACAACTATGCATCACGAACGCCCGACTGGGAGCTGACCCCGGAGGACGAGTCTGCGTTCGAGGCCGCCAGGATCGGCCTGGCCTCGGGCCCAACCGGGCTGAGGGGCAAGATCTATGACGAGCTTGTGAAGAAGGTCACGGGCGTGACGCTCTATCAAGCGTGGATCCCACCCGAGGTGGTGGCCCAGATGTGGGTCGCGCTCGAGAGCTGCGATGCCGAGGCGGTCACTGCGGAACCGGCGCTGCGTGAGCGTTCTGTCTCAGATGTGGAGGAGCTGCGCAGGTTCTTCCGGATCTGCGTAGAGCGCAGCTTGGGCCTCTTCGGAAGTATGTGAGGCCAGGCCAGTGGCCTTGTCCTCTGGCCTCGCCAGAGTGCTCGCCAGATCGTCGACAGGCTGCCGAGGCCGTGCCGGCGGCGACGGCGCAGGAACGGGGTCGGATGAAGGACCTGCCGCAGGCACCGAGCACGGGGAGGGACCCTTGGGCACTCCACCCCTGCCTCGCGCTGAACGGATGTCTGCCACCTTATGCCTTGAATCCCGCTCCTGCTAGGTGATTGATCTGGAGGTTACTGCGAGCAGCGGGCGAAGCCACATCCTGCCAGGTTGTCCCTTGAGCGGAGAAGATGAAATGCGACACCTTGGTGAACCTTCTTGGCGCCTGACCGATTGCTCGGTCTTGCCGAGGCACTCCGCCTGCCTGCGCGGCACGGGCAGGAGCGCGCACTCCAGGGGCTGATGTTCTTGCGACCGCTCGGATTTCGGGCCTGGCAATGGCTCGCCGGGAACTGCACGGTCTCGACGGGAGCAGTTTTCGAGCACAATCCGCACCGCCAGCGCGAGCCCATCCTTTGCGTTTGGTTGCAGTACATGAGTGGACCTGGACGCCGGCCACGGGGAGCCGCTGCCTTGTGAGGAGCTCCGGCCCGCTGCTGGACCGCATCGACATCCACACCTCGTAGGGGCGCACGGACGTGCGCCCTCGCACTCCGATCATCAGCGTGAGCCGTCTCCCACGATCGCGCAGTGGGCGGGGGCGGCACGGGAGCAGAGGGCACCGACGCTCTTGGTGCCAGGAACGGGCGGATTGACCTGGCCGCGGGTTTCTGCTATAATGCACGACGGAGGGTGCAGATGAACACTCCTGTGGTCGACAAACTGATTGAACAACTGAGAGCTTTGCCAGCCGAAATGCAGTGGCGCGTGCTTGAGTTTACGCGTGCGCTGGCTGCTTCTGCGCCGCATGGAGTTCCGGGCCGGCAGCTGCTCAAGTTTTCCGGCATAGTGCCGCCAGACGACCTGCGCCAGATGCGCCGTGCAATCGAGGATGGCTGCGAGGCGGTGGACGCAAGTGGCTGGTAGCTACCTTCTCGACACCAATGTGATCATCGCTCTCTTCGCCGGTGACACGACAGTCCATCGATACCTGATGGCGGCAGATGAGATCTATGTGCCGAGTATCGTGATCGGGGAGCTGAGCTATGGGGCGCTCAAGTCGGGGCGAGCCACCGAGAACTTGGCGCGCGTTAAGGAGTTCGCGGCGGACAACGTCGTGCTGAGTTGTGACTCTGAAACGGCCCTACGCTACGGTGCAGTGAAGGCCGCGCTGCACAAAGCAGGCCGCCCGATCCCTGAGAACGACATCTGGATCGCGGCGATCGCGCTGCAACACGAGCAGACGCTTGTCACGGACGACGCGCACTTTCGCGAGATTGAGGGTTTGCCCGCCATATCTTGGGCGGACTAGTCCCGCAAGGCTGTCGCCCAGGCTCCGGCCCGAGAACACGGGGGGCCAGTAGCGTCAGCCTAGCCCATGACAAGCGAGCTGAGAGCACGCTCACCGTCATGCTCGTCCTCTCGCTCCTGCCCCCGGCCAGCTGCGGGCTGGCTCGTCCTGGGGCGAAAGACCGGCCTCCTGCGTGGGCTCCGCCTGCGCGGAGGAGCGGCGTGCTTCCTTGATGCCCCCCGCGCGCCTCTCGCACAGCGCTGGGTTCGGGGAGACGGTGGAGTAACCCTCATGCCGCATTTCTCCTCCACGGGCTGAGAACCGCAGTTGACAAGAAGAGGTGTCTTGTGTATAATGTAATTGTCGTGGGACTCCCGCCGCGAACGAGATTGCCCATCAACCCCCTTCCTGCCCCCGACCCATAGGCAGAATTCGGCATAGGTCAACTTCTCTGGGAGCGCCGCACTAAACCCAGACAATCTGGTAGTGCAGGTAGATAGGCCGAAGTAGCTCGGTCTCTCCGACATCCGTGCGGCCCATGCAGACCGGGAGATGCCTCTTGACCGAAGGACAATGGAGGGGAATGCGATGAATCACAAGAGACTGCTTTCGCAAATGGGTCTCTTGACCTTGGTCGTGCTGCTCCTGGCGGGATGTGGCACATCCCAGCCGACACTCACACCGGTGCCGCCGACCCCGATACCGCCCACGGCCACTGCCGCGCTGCCCACAGCCACGCCGGTCCCGCCCACGGCCACGCCTGTGCCACCCACGGCCACGGCGGCCCCGCCCACCGCGATGCCCGCCCTAAGCCCATCCGCGCGAGGCTATGTCTCGATGGCCTACGACGGAGAGTCGGACCAGATAATCCTGTTTGGGGGAGCGACGGGGAACCCCGAGATGGACCCGGCCAACAACAACAGCGAGACCTGGGCTTACGACGTGGCCGCCAATCGGTGGACCCAGATGAAACCATCCTCTGGGCCGACAGGGAGGGGTGCCGCCTCGTTGGCGTACGACGCTGAATCAGACCGGGTCATCTTGTTCGGTGGGGGCAACAAATCCGCCTGGGATCTGGATGACACCTGGGCCTACGACTACAACACGGATACCTGGACTGAGCTGGCGAAGGGGCCGGCCAGGCACCTTGGCCCTCGTATTGCCTACGACGCAGAGTCGGACCGGGTCATACTCTTCGGCGGTTACGACATGATGCGCGGCTCCGAATGCAACGACACGTGGGCCTACGACCTCAACTCGGACACCTGGACCGATATGAAGCCCAGCACCAGCCCCCCCGGTCGCAACTATCAGGGCATGGCCTATGACAGCAAATCCGACCGCGTGCTCATGTGGAGCGGCGCGGGGCCGAGCGACGTCAGCGTATGGTCCTATGACTACAATACCAACACGTGGCAAGAGACGGAGGCCAGCCAACCGCGCCCCGTTGTCCGCAACTACCCGGTCCTGGTCTACGATGCCGAGTCAGACCGTACGATTCTGTTCGGCGGCAACTATCACGGCGACGAGACTTGGGCCTACGACTACAACACCAACACCTGGGCAGATCTGAAACCCAGTGCGCTTCCCGGTCAGTTGTCACGACACGCGATGGTGTATAGCGCCGCCGCGGACCGGATCATTCTGTTTGGCGGCCAGGTGGGTGCCACACATTTCAAGTACACGGGGCAGACCTGGGCCTACGATTTCAACACCAACACGTGGACAGACATGAAGCCGAATCCCTAGGAGCCTGTCCGAGTAGTGCCACATCTCTCCGCGCCGGCTGCGGCAGCACAATCCGCGCCGCCAGCGCGATGCCATCTCTTGTGTTTGGTTGCAGTTCATGAGTGCACCTGCGCGCCGGTGGCGGCGACGCGCTGCCAGAAGCTCATCTCCGGCCCACTCCTGTGCCGGATTACCACGTGCGGCGAGGGGCCGCACGTGGAGTATCAAGGCCTCTGCGACAACCTGCTGACCGCTACGCCGCCTCCATTTCCTTGCGGAAGGTGACAAACTCCCCTTCCACCCGGTACCCCAGCCCGGTGTAGAGCCGGAGCGCGCCGTAGGGGTTGTTGGCGTCCACGCCGTGGGCCGTCTCGGTCAAGCCCATTTCGCGGAACATGCGCATGCTGCGGCAGATGAGCGCGCTGGCCACCCCCTGCCGCCGCCAGGGCCGCCGCACAGAGATCACCTCGGTGTAGCCCCGCTTCCGGCCGTACTTCTCGTTCTCCCTCTCGTTCAGGTAGTTCTGCACTGCGCCTACCACCTCACTGCCGGCCCAGGCGACCTGGAACAACTCCGGCCTGGTCAACGGGTCATCCCGGAAAGCCTCGAAGCGCGACTCGCTCCAGCCCTCCGCGCTGAAGGCCGGGTGGTCAAGGCGTGCCTCCCGGGCTGCCTCCCAGACGGCCCAAAGGTGCTCCCTGCCCACCGGCCGAACCTCCACGCCCTCGGGCAGCGGCAGGTCAGGGACCGGCTCGGCGAGCGAGCGGACCATCCGGTAGTGCCGGCGGACCGGTGTGTACGCCAGGTCCTCAAGCACCCGGCGCCAGTCGGCCTCGGTGCTGCTGGCCCCCGCCTGGTAGAAGCGGCCGGTGACCGGCCGCGGCTCGGGCAGGCCGGCGTCGACCTGGCGGCAGCGCTGTTCGCACCAGAGTGTCATGTGGTGACGAAGGCCCTTCGCCCCGCCTTCCTTCCCGGCGCTCGCGGCCGGCGAGCCCGGCCCGCTGTCGCGCCACTCGGGGCGCAGGTGGGCAAAGTGCTGGTACAGGCGCACGCCGTCGTCCTGCTGGTACCACTCCACCCGGCTATAGCCCACCACCTGTCCGGCAATCTCGACAAAGAGCATGTCGTGCCACGGATCCGAGTTTTGGAGGTGGCGATAGTTCCGCGCCACGTCCTCCGCCGTGAGCGCCCGCTCCCCCTGGTCGGCTTCCAGGGTGCTGGTGAACACCTCCGCCATCAACGGGTAGTCTTCCTCGCCGCGAAACCCACGAAAGCTCAGGCCGGGGATGGCCGGCGCGCCGGGTACGCTGGTGGCCGCTCGTTCCTTCTCTGCTTCTGGCATGGCGTCACCTCCCACGCATACTGTATCACCGCTCTACCCGGTGGTCAAGGGTTCTTCCGGCATTTCAGCGGCCGCCGACACCCCCAGCCTCTCCCTCCTGCCCCTGGCCACCTGCGGGCCGGCACGATTGAGTGGACAGCTACTCGGATCGAGTCTACTTCGGCATCACAATCCGCACCGCCAGCGCGAGCATGTTTTCTTGTTTGCGCCCACGTTCATGAGTGGACTTGCACGAGGGCAACGGGGTCGCGCTACCACGTAGGGTCAAATCGTGCAGCAGCCGCGCCTGGTACGACACACCCGCTGGCGCCACCTAGGCCGCCACGGCCTCCGCCTGGATCACCCCTTCGCCACAAGCCGCCACTTCCCAACACTTCAACACTTCAACTCTTCAACTCTTTACCCGGTCATCACACCCCCACCCAAAAAGTGTCAAAGAGTTCACCCGCCATCCTCCCCCAGCGCCCACCGGTTCGACGGCGATCGCCGTGCCTTGGTGTTCACCACGCGCCCTTCCTGGCATTGCGACGACGGGCACGAGGCCCTACACTACGACGACGGGCACGAGGCCCTACACTACGGCGACGGGCACGAGGCCCTACACTACGACGACGGGCAGGAGGTTGACTGGGCGGGTCTGGAAACCCGCCCTACAACCGCCGAGGTGCAGCGCACCCCGAAGGTGCGCCGCACCGGCCCTCCAACGGCGACGGGGACGAGGTTGAAAGGCGGGTATGGAAACCCGCCCTACAACTACACGCGACGTTGGCCCGCAACGAGCTCACAACGCGGCCGGGGGAGGTCCGGACATGGGTCTAGAAGCGGTGGGGGGAGTATCGTTTCTGGAAAAATGGGCATTTTGGGATAGTACATGCAAATTCCTGGCAGAGTACTCATGCCCCACGGGGGCACCACAAAGGATGCAAATCTAGCTCCCTCTGGCAC
>MTKX01002176.1_pt1 | contig 56572 bp, 44 predicted proteins | sample 1042771 | NCBI WGS metagenome assembly MTKX01 (sample SAMN06212183, study PRJNA360534) | anaerobic digester metagenome | biome: Wastewater treatment plant; material: sludge; isolation source: anaerobic digester fed with sludge from wastewater treatment plant | place: Denmark: WWTP Randers ...
CCCTTAATCGCCGCGATGATATTTTCGGCCGCCATCAGCGCCATTCTGGCTCGAGTATTTTTACTGGCACTGGCGATATGCGGTGTGATGATCACACTCGGCTCCTTCAACAGCGGATGTCCCTCCGGAATGGGCTCGGTCTCAAAAACGTCCAGCCCTGCGCCAGCTATTTTACGTTCCCGAACAGCCCATAGAAGCGCATCTGGGTCAACCAGGCCGCCCCGCGCTGTATTGATGAAGATCGCATTCGGCTTCATCTGCTCAAACTGACTTTTTCCCATCATGTATTTGTTTTGCGGTGACATGAAGGTGTGCAGCGACACAAAATCTGCCCGTTCCAGCAGTTCTTCCAGCGATACAAACTGCGCTCCCAGGCTTTTTTCGGCTTCTGGAAACCGCTGCAAATCATGATACAGAATGGGCATATCAAAACCCTGGGCTCTTTTGGCCACGGCCTGACCAATTCGGCCAAAGCCCACCAGCCCCAGCGTTGCGCCAAAGATATCCTGCCCGGTTAAGACATCGGGCCCCCAGGGGCGCCAGATGCCCTGCTGGACTTCATTATGCGCTTCGATCACTCGCCGGGCAGCCGCCATTAACAGCGCCCAGGCGAAATCCGCCGTTGTCTCGGTCAGCACCCCGGGAGTGTGTCCCACCGGAATGCCTCTTGCAGTCGCCGCCGCAACATCTATGTTATCAAACCCGACGGCCATTTGCGCAATGACCTTGAAATCGGGTCCGGCTGCTGCAATTAAATCTGCGTCAATCCGGTCCGTTAACAGCGAGACAATTCCCGTGGCGTTTTGAACCCGGTCGATTAATATCTCGTAGGGCGGTGGGGCTTCGTGAGGCCAAACTTCCAGATCTGTCTGGGTACTCAAGCGTTCAATTGCTGCTGGTGCTATGGCGCGCGTCATGAATATCCGCGGTTTAGGCATGCCCTGTTCTCCTGTGTTTGAGATTATGCGGTTTGTGGCAAAATCCCGAACAACCCGGTGCTCTGCCGAACTTGAATATAGTAAGTTTTCATCACACCCAGCGCCGGCATAATCAGGTTGGTAATTTCAACATCATACAGCGGCGTGTAGGCTTCTCGGGTAATTTCCAGGTATTTGCCCAGGTTTGAAATTGCCGAAACCCGCAAATGTCCATCAATGCGGAACGTGCCCACCACGACAGATACAGGATCCATCCGGCGGTTGGGCTCCGTGGGGTCGTAATCTAACGGGTCCTTGTCCGGCGCCATCAGGTGATAGGCGCGAATCTCAGTCGCTGGAATATAGATTTCAGTGTAGAGCAAAGGGCGCGGAGTTGCACCGGCTGTCGGCACAATACACCGGGCCTGGTAAATGCGCAAAAACTCGGGCGCCGAGTTGGTACGCAGCCAGGTGCTTACCCGGACAGCTTCCTTGGCAACAACGTCTCCCCAGTAGATAGCGTTGCTGGTGTAAACCATCACGCGGTTTACCTTCTCATCTGAACCAACCGGATATGGGTGTTCGGGTGTTTGTTCGGACATAGCAAACCTTTCGTATAGCCGCTGGACGCGCCAACGGACAGCTAAACGTGATAGCGCTCGCGAATGGCCGGGATCAAATACTCATCGAATGAGCGCTTTTGATCATAATCAGGCTTCCAGCCCCAGTCTTGTCGGGCCGCCGAATCGTCCACGTCCCCCGGCCAGGAGTCCACAATTCCCTGGCGGCTGGCATGTGGGCTGAACGTAATCTCGGCTTTGGGGAAGGCATTCAAAACAATTTCATAAATCTCCTGCGCAGTGGGGGAGAAGCTGGTGACATTGTAAACCCGTTGCGAGAGTTTCTCGACAGGCGCAGCTTCCAGCTCCAGCAAGGATTTGACCGCATCCGCCATGACCATGAACGGCAGTTGAGAATCGGGCCGCACGAAGCAGGCATAAGCCAACCCCTGGGCCGCGTGATGCAGCATTTCGGGTCCGTAATCGCTTGTTCCGCCAGTGGGCACCGTCTGTGCGCTAATCAACCCCGGGAAGCGGATGCAGCGAAAATCTACCGAATTCTTGGGCGTATCCGCTGCCAGTTGGCGGTAGTGATAAGTGTAATAGCGACCCAAATGTTCGCAGTAAAGTTTATTGATGCCGTACATGGTCTTGGGCTGCAGGTACGCATCCTCCTTAACCTTGCCCGCCGCGTTTTTGGTGGGGATATTGGGCAGCCCATAGGCCGCAATTGAGCTTGGATACAGGAATTTGACCGGCCGCCCCTGCCAGGCAGCTTGCTCAACTGCCAGTCTCAACAGATTAAGCGTTCCTTCCACATTCACCCGATGGGCCGTTTCTGGATTGTATTCAGCCTTGGTGGACAAGATTGAGGCCAGATGGAAGATTGTCCGGACCTCATACTCGGCAACCAGACGCCCCAGAAGCAGGCCATCCAGAATGTCGCCCTGGATAAATCTTTCGCAATAGGGCCGTAACGCGTCGTCCAGCGGAGCCACATCAAGTGCAATGACGTGTGCTTCGCCATTTTTGCCTAAATGGGTGATCAAATCATGTCCAATTTCGCCATTGGCGCCGGTGATTAGAACAACTTCTTTGCGCATGAGACCTCTCTCAATACTGGAAGGATGGTAAATCTCCCGACTGGAGGCGGGATTTTCTTTATTGTATCAATATTCAAAAAACGCGGGGCAGTCACAGGGGATGATTTTTGACACTTTTAAACAGTTACGGGGTGGCAGCGCCATCCCGTAACTGTTTGCTTATTTCACAAAGCGATATCCCAGGCTTTCAAGGAATTGCTTTTCTTTTTCTTGATGCACCACAGTCAATTTTGTCTTAATGCTTTCCCATTTCTCCCCTGCCAGCGGGTACCAGTACATTGCAATTATCGAGATAACCAGCAAGATAGCCGGGATCAGCGTCCAGGCGATTAAAATCCCCGTTTCGGCCTGTGATGATTGGAGCCCTTTCGTCAAAGATTGATCATACCCATTGGCCGCAATAATGCTCAAGAACGCCCATTGCGCCAGGCTGATCGCTGGCTTGGTAACCAGACTATTGATGCCCGCATACATTCCTTCGCGCCGCAGCCCGGTTCGCTCTTCATCGTAGTCAATCACATCACCATTCATAATTGGGATCAAGTACATGCCGCCGGCAAAACCGATCCCGACCAGGAAAAAGCCCACCACTGCTCCCGGAATAGCGCGTCCGAGGGTTAGCAGCAGCAGGCAGCCCAATGCAAAGAGCCCCAGCCAGATCGCCAGGCAGCGCTTTACCCCCCACCGGTCCCGACGATTTACCCAGAGAATAATCCCGGTCACAATCCCAACACCCAGGCCAATGTATGCCGGTAAGGCTGTGCCCATCACTTCGTCGAAGTAATACGCTACGCCTTGCATCAACGAAGTCTGGATGTACATGATTGAAAAGCTCAACACCAGGAAAATGACAAATGCAAAGTTTGAAAAACTCTCCTTGATGGATTTCAAAAAGGGGAGCTGCTGCTCTTGCTGCTGGAAGTGCTTTTCTTCGTAAAAGAACGTACTGAAATAGACGATCAATCCCATACCAATTGCCAGACCCGCCATAATCAGGCGGTACATTGTTGGGTCATCGCCGGGCCCCGGTTGGAATATGGCAATTGCAAACGGCAGCACATTTGGAAAGACCATGAAGATAATCTTCCAGATCAAGATTGTGCTTCGAGCTTTGTTGGAGACAGCCACCTCAAATGGCAGCACATAAATACTGGTCGCAATTGCTGTGTAAAGTGTGTCATAAAGAAACAACCCGAGAAGCAATTGGATAAACATCACAGTTTGAGAGTCACCCAGGTTGATCCACAGCAGCCCAAAAGCCAGAGCAATTAACGGTGCCCCATAGCGAATATAGGGTTTGCGCCGCCCCAGGTTACTCTTTGTCCGGTCGCTGATAAACCCAAACAGCGGGTCGTTAATCGCGTTCCAGATCCCAAACAGAAGCCAGACAATTCCCGCCAGTTCGGGCTCCAGTCCGCGCACACGCGTGAAGTAGTAGGTCAGCGCACCGCCGCTGACCACAGTCTGCAAGATCGCCACTGCCGAATCCGACAAGGATATCGCCAGGCGGCTTTTAATGGGGACATGCTCTTCAATCAAAGGTTGGTTTTCGCTCATCGGGTGCCTCCTGATATTATTAAGACACAAGGGTTCTGATTGACTTTTACAGAACCCTTGTGTTATCTTACGATTATCGTAACGGCGACTTAAGCTTCAACCGTTCGCTTTCCAAACCAGTTTTTCCATTCTTTAGTCTCCCAAACCACCAGGAACGGAGCTGCAATAAAGATGGAAGAGTAGGTGCCGCTCAAAAGACCAACCAGCAGGATGACAGCAAATTCGCGCAGGGTCACGCCGCCAAACAGGGCCAGCGCCAGCAGCATGAATTCGACAGTCATCAACTGGGTGTTAATCGAGCGTTGGAGTGTTTGAATGATCGAGTGATTGACCAGCTTTTCGAACGGCAGTCTGCGCAGCACGCCGCTGTTCTCGCGGATCCGGTCAAAGACCACGATCTTGTCCTGTACCGAGAAGCCGATAACGGTCAGCATTGCTGTCAGGAAGAGCGAGTCAACTTGCCACCCAAAGAACTTGCCGCCAATTGCCGCCAGGCTGAGCACGATCAGAATATCATGCGTCATCGCAATGATCGCGCAAATGCCATACCGGATGGCATGCGGAACACCGCGGAAGGCGATGGCAATGTAGATAACCACAGCCAGCATCGCAATTGCAATGGCCAGCACCGCGCGATTGGCAACTTGAGATGCAATCGTGGGGCCCACGTTCTGGAAGCTGTTGACATACGCTTCAGCGTCGCCGCTGACCGATTTCAAATCAGCAACAATCAAATTCTTTGTTGCATCCGGGTTGCTTTCCACGCCATTAATTGTCGTGGTCAGGTCTGGCGAGCGGATAATCAAGATATTGTGGGCATCGTTTTNNTTCGTTTTCGCCCAGCGCGGTTTGCACCGTCACGTTGTCAAAACCGTAATTGGTGTAGATACTCACAACTTCTTCAGTCGTTGGCACCTTGCCAGCCGGGAAAACAACTTCCAGCAGACTGCCGCCCTTGAAGTCCACGGCCAGAGGCAGGCCATAAATGGCCAGTACAATCATACCGGGCACAATCAACAGCAGCGACAGCAGGAAAAAGTAGTAGCGTTTACCGAGAATGTTTAGCATTGACGTTCTCCTAAAGGCCGAACCAGCCGAGATGTTTCTCGGGGTCGCGAATCAGACTGACAAAAAGGCTCAGCAGATTACGGGTGATGAAGTAGGCCGCAAAAACGCTGACGAAAACACCCAGCGCCAGGGTAACCGAGAAACCCTTCACAATGCTGGCGCCAAATGTGCTGCCAAACCAGAACAGGATTGCGCTGGTCAGCAATGCCGCAATGTTCGAGTCTCGAATGGAGGACCAGGCCCGTTTCCAACCCAGGTCCAGGGCTTGCTGAGCCGTGCGCCCGGCGCGTAGCTCTTCCTTCATGCGCTCAAACAGCAGGATGTTGGCGTCCAGCGCGCTTCCCGTGCTGAGCAGAATACCCGCAATACCCGGCAGAGTTAACGTAACCGGGATCAATTTGAAAATAGCAAAGGTGATGGCCCCGTAGCTCAGGATTGCCAGGATGGCGGCAAAGCCGGGCAGGCGGTAGTAGATCACCATGAAGAGCGTCACAATGATGAAACCAACGAGGAAAGCCAGCAGACTCTTATCCAGCGAGTCCTGACCCAGCGTGGGGCCAATCACGCGCACCTGCTCAACCACCAGCGGGATTGGCAGCGAGCCGTAGCGCAGCTGCACCGCCAGCGCATTCGCTGATTCGGTCGTGAAATTGCCCTGGATGATGCCTTCGCCTTCGGTAATCGCCGATTGAATTTGCGGGCAAGAAATAACTTTCTTGTCCAACACAATCGCCAGATAATTATTCACATTCGCAGCCGTATGGGCAGCAAATGTTTTGGCGCCATCTGGTTTCAATGTAAACGAGATAACCACTTCGTTAAGCATACCCTGACGAGTCACACCAACTTCATCCAGTTGATCGCCAGTCATAACGGTATGATAAATTGTTTCAGTCTGCGTTTCAGTACCAGGCAGTGTGCCAACCATGGGGTCGACAACCTCACCGGTTGAACCCAGGTCGGTTTTCACTTCCGTGCCCGGCTCCAGGTACACGCCAGCCGTATCAACAAATTCCAGCTGACCGGTTTGTTTGATGATATCCACCACATCTTCGGTGCTGGTAACACCCGGCAGATCACCAACGATATAACGTTCCCCGGACGTCTGGAAGCTGACTTCTGTCACACCCAGCCCGTTTGTTCGGGATTCCAAAATACTTTTGGCAACATCAATGTCTTCAGCGGTGAATTCGCCCGTATAATTGGGGTCCACCTGCAGGATGACCTGCATCCCACCGCGCAGGTCCAGTCCCAGGACGGTTTTGGGTTCCATCCCCAGGAACTTGTTCGTGCCGGGCAGGTCAACAAAAATGGCAGCCGCCAGCAGCACAACAATGACAATCAGATAGATGGTACGACGACTCATGCGTTCAAGGCCTCCGATTCATACAACTGCCAGCTTGGGGCTGGCGATAGGCTGGATTATACTCTTATTGTTGCGAGGTGAGTAGGTGCCTTTTTTTGACTTTATCTGAACTTCGGCCAAAGCCTTGACAGCCCGCCGCGCTTTTCGTATAATGGTGCGGCTGTCAGAAAGAGAAGAGGAGTATTAGTAGATGGTTCCGCAACCCAAACGCAAACATTCTAAAGGTCGTCGCGATCGCCGCCGCGCGCAGGACGCGCTGGTGGCATTGAATCTGGTGCAGTGCAGCCAATGTGGCGAAATGCGCCTGCCTCATACGGTTTGCCCCAAGTGTGGGCATTACCAGGGCCGCGAAGTGATCGAAATCGAAAAAGAAAAGAAAACCAAGTAGCAAAAGTAAGCGGGCCGCTCACAAAGCGGCCCGTTTGCTTTTAAGTACAAGAAAACAGGGAAATTTTACAGCGCCCAGGCCAGCATAAACCCGAAGATGGCGATGATCACACCCAGGTGTAAAAATAAATCAGATTCACTGATCCATCCCAGTGGGAACTGACTGAGCACAAAATTAATCACGACCAGGACGATCCCAATCAACGGAAGCAGCCCCTTTCGCTGCGCAAAATATTCAGATAGGTCGTCAAGCGCCTTTGAGATTTTTTGCAGCATTATATCCTCACTCTTCTATTTCGTCTGTCGGGGTGTAAAGAAATGGCTGGAATTGCGCCAGTAATCGACCCGGAATTTGCCCGGTCATAATGACGCCCTGCCGCTCGTGGATTGTGCTTTCTATTTTACCCTGTTCGTGGAAAAGCGATATCAATTGACCTTGCTGATAAGGCAATCGCACCTGGATGGGTTCGTAGGTCTCAAAGAGTGTCCTTTCCAGTGCCCTCAGCATATCGGGCAAACCTGCCCCTGTCTTTGCCGAGATGGAAACCGCATTCGGGTATTCGGCAATAGCCTCTAATGCATTTTCGGGCTGTGGCAGCCGGTCAATTTTATTGAAGGCGGTCACAACCGGGATGTGATCGGCGTTGATATCAACCAGTGTGTTTTGCACCGCCTTCCATTGAGCAAAGGCATTGGGGTGGGTGATGTCAACCACATGCAGCAGCAAATCCGCTTCGCTGATCTCCTCCAGGGTTGCCCGGAAGGCTGCCACCAGTTGCGTAGGTAGCTTTTGAATAAACCCTACCGTGTCGGTGAACAGCACGGCGTGCCCGCCAGGCAGTTCCACCCGCCGCGTGGTAGGATCGAGCGTAGCAAACAATTGATTCGCCACGTAAACATCCGACCGCGCCAGCCGGTTCAGTAGCGTGGATTTTCCGGCATTCGTATAGCCAACTAGCGCAATGATAGGAATCTGGGAAAGCTTTCGCTGTGAGCGGTGCCGGCTGCGGTGCGCCCGCACCTTTTCCAGCTCAGCTTTCAAGGTGGTGATGCGTTCTCGGATGAGTCGCCGGTCGACCTCGAGCTGGGTCTCGCCTGGGCCGCGCAAACCCACACCGCCCACGCTGCCCGAACGTCCCGCCGCACCACCAGCCTGTCGAGCGAGGTGAGTCCATGCGCGCGTAAGCCGAGGCAGGCGATATTCATACTGCGCCAGCTCAACTTGCAGAATACCTTCGCGCGTGGAGGCGTGTTGGGCAAAGATATCCAGAATCAAAGCGGTGCGGTCCAAAACCCGCACTTTAGGCCCCAGTCGTTCTTCCAACTCTCGTTGGTGCCTCGGCGACAATTCATTGTCAAAGATGACCAGGTCTGCCAGGGTTTCTTCCACCAGAGCGGCCAGTTCCTCAACTTTGCCGCTGCCGATGTATGTATCCGGGTGGGGCTTCTCCAGGTTTTGGGTGGCCTCGCCAACCACATCAATTCCAGCCGTGTCTGAGAGCAGACGTAGTTCAGCCAGAGAATCTTCAAGCGAGAGCAACCCGGGTTCGCTGCGAACGGCTGCACTGACAAGAAACGCCCGTTCGCGCGGATTTTTAGTTGTTTCAGGTATTCGTTTTGACATTTATCCTATCATTTCTTGGCTTTTACCCACCGGGTAATGCGTTCCATCGCTTCTTCAATGCGATGGGTCGCGGTACCCAGTGATATGCGCAGATAACCTTCACCGTGTTGGCCATAAACAATCCCCGGTGTCGTGCTGACACCAGTTTCTTCCAACAAACGGTTGCAGAAAGTAATGCTGTCCTTTTCGCCAGCCGGCAATTGCGCCCAGACGTAAATGGCCGCTGGCGGCGTATCCACGGTGAAACCGGCCGCCCGCAGGCCCTGAAGCACCACATCGCGCCGGTGCTGGTAGATTTCGTTGCGTTCTTCCAGCCAGCTCTGATCGCCCGCCAGGGCTGCAATCCCCGCATCCAAAATGGGCTGGAATTGCGAGCTGTCCACCTGGCTTTTAAAGGTATGTAGATAATTAATCACCTGTGCGTTACCTAATGCCATGCCCAATCGCCACCCCGCCATGTTATAGGTCTTGGACAGCGAGTTGAATTCAACCGCCACGTCTTTGGCTCCCGGAATCTCCAGGATGCTGGGCGCCCGGTAACCGTCAAAGCAGACATCGGTGTACGGTGCGTCATGTGCCAGCACAATTTCATACTTCTTGGCAAACGCTACTGCTTTTTCCAAAAACGCCATTGGCGCAATAGCTCCGGTTGGATTGTTGGGGTAATTGAGCCACAAAATCTTGGCGCGCCGGGCCGTTTCTTCGGGGATGGCGTCCAGATCTGGCAGAAAGCCCGTCTCGCGGTTCAATGGCAGATAAACCACCTCGGCCCCGGCAATAATTCCGCTGGCTGAATACACTGGATAGCCAGGGTCAGGAACCAGCGAAACGTCTCCCGGATTCAGCAGCACTTCGCTCAAGTTGAACAGGCCTTCCTTAGAACCGATCAATTGCAGCGTTTCACTTTTGGGGTCCAGGTCAACGTTGAAGCGTGTCTTGTAGTAGTTGGCGATCGCTTCCCGAAAAGCGGGCGTGCCACCGTTAGGCGAATATCCATGCGTGTTGGCCTTGCGGGCAGATTTCTCCAGGGCATCCACAATGAAATCCGCCGGCGGCAGATCGGGCGAACCCATGTCAATCCGGATGACATCCATTCCGCTGGCTTTTAACCCGTTAATTTTTTGCACCAGTGATGCAAAAAAGTAGGGTTTGAACGAGGCGATTCGATCTGCCGGACGAATAAATGAGGTTTGAGTGGTCATGGGTCTCCCTTTTAATGATTTGATTTAGAGTTTATGGTCGGCAAAGAGCCGCGCCAGTTTATCATCTGGCGGCTCACTTAACAATGGCAAAAGCACGTGGAAGGTTGAGCCCGGGCAGTGATGCTCATCGCAGCCCGGCGATTCTACCCAGATTGCTCCTCCATGCGCTTCTACAATACCTTTGCAAATATGCAGCCCCAGCCCCGGACCGCCGCCCTTGAATTTTGTCGGTCCTGTTGAATGTAGTGAAATATCTCCCAGGCTGCCGAATTTCTCAAAAATCGTTTCCTGATCTTCGGTCGCAATCCCAATGCCCGTATCCGAGGTCGTGATTTCAATAAATCCAGGGAGCTTGCGTCCGTCAATCCAGACCTTCCCGCCATCAGGGGTGAACTTAATCGCGTTGCCCAGCAGGTTACGAAAGACCTGCAGCAGCCGCGCTGGATCACCAAAGGTCATTTCGTTGCTGCCATCAAAGTCTCTAAACTCCAAGGCTTGATTGCGTTCAGCAACAACTTTGCCGAATTCGTTTTTCAGGGCAGTAAACAAACGATTAAACCACACCGGCTGGAAGGTCAGCTCCATCAGGTTATTATCAATCAAAGACACGTCCAACATATCTTCCACAATCGTATGCAGCCGGCGTGTGCCGCTGCTGATGCCGTCCAACAGTCCCATCTCGACCTGATTGGCGTTGCGTTGTTCCAGGCTCTCCCGCAGCATAGAGGCGTACCCATCCAGCAGCGTCAGGGGCGTTCGCAGTTCATGGGCAGCCACCGCAATAAAATCCGATTTACGCTGATCCAGCTTCTCCAACGTCATCCGCACCTCATCAAGCTGATGCGTGATGTAGATAACTTTTGCCTGGGTTTCGTATTGCGCTGCCCTTTGAAACGCGTGCGAAAAGCTGGGGAGCAGGGCACCGATCAATTGCATGGCATCATGGTCTGGCAGCGTCTCGCCGCAGATCTGATGCGTTATGATCATCAGCTCTTGAACAAAAGCCACCAGTTCGCTGGTGTTGTTTTCTAGATCTGTCTCTGTTAGCGCAATAGCCCAGCTTTCAATCACCGGGTTCAGCCACTCTTGTTCCCCGGTTTCCATGGCCTGTTCAAGCCGGTCACAGAATTCCACCAACTGGTCGCGCAAATTCTGGCGCAAGCCCGAGCCACGCGCCATGTTTTGCGTAACCCGGTTCAGCCAGGTATCGCGAATACTGCGGAAGAGTTCAAGCTCATCCATCATGTTGTTAAGTGTACGTCAGGTTTGCTTTTTTGCCAATTGTCAGAAATCAGCAATCCACTGTGCTAATGTCCTGCCTGTAATTTCAAGGCTCTCTGGCGATACTTTATCTGCTGTGTCTTCCAGCGTATGCCAGTAGGGATAATCGAAATCAATAATATCTATAGCCGGAATACCCCGCCGGATAAATGGCAGATGGTCATCCAGAATCTGATATTTATATTCATCAATAAAAACATCGTCATAACCCAGTTCTGCCGCAGTTTGCCAGATCTGATTTGTCAAAAATACATCCGAATTTTTCTCTTTGTAGATATTGAGGTCTGCATCGCCAATCATATCCACAATGACAACCGCATTCGGCTGTCCTTCCAGGTTTTGCGCAAATGCCGTGGAGCCCTCAATCCATTCCCATCCGGGCAAGTGTCCCTGATCTTCCGCATCAATAAAAAGCAGCCAGACTTGTTGATCCTGCTTTTTGGGCAGTGTTCGGGCAAGTTCCAGCAGCACAGCCACGCCCGAGGCTCCATCATTTGCACCGGGTACAGGCTTTGTTATATCTTCCGGATTGGTCTCCTGGCTGGCTTCCTGCCTCGAGTCGTAATGCGCGCCCAGAATAATCCAATTTCCAGCTGCGCCGCGTTTGGCTACAATATTGCGAATGGGATGCCCATTGTAAGTCGTTTCCTGCACCTCAACATCCCAACCGCTTGCCTCCAATTCCGCCACAATCCAATCACCTGTTTGAGAATGAGCCTGACTGCCGGGAATGCGCGGCCCCAGCGATACCTGGTAGACAACGTCGGCATAGGCCCTTTGACCATCAAACGGCTCAGTCTTGGGCTGAATTCGCACCCCAATCTGGAAAGCCAACAGCGTAATAAAAGCCAGCCCCAGCAGGATGGCTAGAATGCGGGTTTGTGATTGAAATTTCATCGTATCCCTCCCGAAAATTGAGCTCATCAATACGTTACCTGATCAAGGTCGTTCAAGGCTCTATCAACCATTTGTTGCTTGCGCAGGCGCTTATCGCGCGTTTGCAAGGTTGATGGGGGCAGCAAACCAAAATTCGCCTTCATTGGCTGAAATTCATCGGGTGCCGCGTGGGTAATATAATGGCATAAAGCCCCAATCATTGTGGATTGCGGTAATACAATGGGTGGTTCCCCGTTGATCAGCCGGGCAGCGTTCAATCCCGCCAAGAATCCCGTCGCAATATTGCCAACATACCCTTCCACGCCCGTAATCTGACCGGCTAAAAATAGGTCATCGCGCTCACACCATTGCAGTGTGGACTTCAGCAGCCTGGGCGCCAGCAGATAGGTGTTGCGGTGCATTTGCCCATAACGTACAAACTCAGCCTGCTCCAGGCCCGGAATCATCCGAAACACGCGCTGTTGTTCGGCGTAAGTCAGATTTGTTTGACACCCCACCAGATTGTAAAGCGTGCCAGCCAGATTATCCTGGCGAAGTTGTAAAACCGCATAGGGTGGTCGGCCAGGGCGCCCATGCCGCAGCCCCACAGGCCGCATGGGTCCAAAGGCCAGCGATTGCAGGCCGCGCTCAGCCAGCACTTCAATTGGCAGGCACTGCTCAAAAAATTTCGATACTCCAGCCCGCACGCCATCCTTTACTGCTTCTTCAAAAGGATGCAGGTCAATCCGCTCTGCGGTTACCAGCGCGTTCACAAAAGCCGTGTACTCCTCCTGGTTCATCGGACAGTTGATATAATCGCCAACCCCTTCTTCTTCGCTGCCATATCGTGACCCCCGGTAAGCGATTCCCATGTCAATCGTTTCGCCAGTCACAATAGGCGCCAGGGCATCATAAAAAAACAAATTCATTTCACCAGACAAAGCTCGAATGCTCTGCGCCAGACGATTTGACGTCAACGGGCCGGACGCAATGACTGTTGGCGTGTCTGGAATTGTAGCAACTTCTTCTCGCCTGACCTGAATATGGGAGTGCGTTGAAATTTTCTCTGTCACCAGGCTGGCGAATTGTTCTCGATCAACGGCTAACGCTCCCCCGGCCGGCAATGCAGCCTGATCGGCGCAAGCCATCAGCAGCGAGCCCAGATGCCGCAGTTCCTCCTTCAAGAGTCCACTGGCAGACAAAGGCTGATTGGACCCCATTGAATTGGAGCATACAAGCTCTGCCAGGCGATCGGTAACGTGAGCCTCGGTTTTTCGAAGTGGGCGCATTTCGTAGAGCGCAACGTTGACGCCGCGTTCAGCCGCCTGCCATGCTGCTTCACATCCTGCCAAACCGCCGCCGATAATGGTTAGCTCAAACATAGTGGCTGAATTCTACCACGCCAGACTAAAATGGGCTGGCACAAAACTTGCAACCTAAATTGAAATCGACTATACTGTTTTTGGCGGTGTCCCATGCTCCAATACCATACCACCTCAATTCGCCCTGTAACCACAGCCCACCTGGCTCAAACCATGACTCTCCTTAGCTTGACTGCCGAGGAGCTGCAGCAGCAAATCGAATCTGAGTTGGCCCAAAACCCCGCCCTGGAACTTGTGGACGAGCGGCGCTGCCCAGTCTGCCATCGCCCTTTGCTTTCAATGGGCGAATGCCCGGCTTGCAGTTGCCGATTATCCGACTCGAGCGAACCGATTGTGTACCTGTCTCAGCCAGACGAATACTGGGGCAGCAGCGGGCTTTCTGTCGAAGATCAACCCGAAGATCAGTTTGCTGCTCAGGTGGATGAGCTTCCCGTGTACGTTCTGCGCCAGATCCTCGCCGACCTCCCCGTAGAAGATCGAAAAATGGCTGCTTTCTTGCTGCAGCATCTGGATGACGATGGTTTGTTAACCATCTCTCTTTCGGAAATTGCCCGCTATTTCCATGTGCCTCTTGAGCGTGTCCAGTCAGTCCAATTCCTTATTCAGCGTGCCGAGCCTATTGGCGTGGGCTCAATATCCACTCAGGAGGCAATGGCGGTACAACTAGAGGTTTTGTCCGAAACGATGGCGGTGCCTCCTTTGGCCCCAAAATTGATCCCGCTTGACCTGGCGCTATTAAGCCGCAAACAATATGCGGAATTGGCGCGCATGTTAGGCGCATCGGTTGCGGAAATTCGCACTGCCGCTCAATTTATTGCTCGTAATCTAAATCCTTATCCAGCTCGGTCTGCCTGGGGAGTTGCCGGGCAATCGCCCAAAGAGAACAGTATTTACCATCGCCCGGACATAATCATTCACCCTCTAAATCAAGACTCCAACGGTCCCCTGGTGGTGGAAATCATCCTCCCCCTGCGCGGTCTGTTGCGCGTGAATCCACTCTACCGGACGGCAATTCGAGAAACCAGCGGTGAGCAGCAAGATAATCTAAAAAATGATTTGGAGCGCGCCGCCTTGTTTGTCAAATGCTTGCAGCAGCGAAATCATACCATGCAGCGCCTGCTGCAAATCTTGGTTGTCTATCAACGGGATTACATCTTACACGGCGAAAAACAGCTTCGCTCAATCACCCGCGCCAGCCTGGCGCTGGCTCTGGAATTACATGAGTCAACAATCTCTCGTGCTGTGGCCAATAAAGCTGTTCAGCTCCCTAATGGGCGCATTGTCCCACTGTCAACTTTCTTCGATCGCAGCTTGAATGTTCGCTCAGTTTTACGAGAGCTTGTTGAGGCCGAATCCCGCGCTTTGAGTGATACTGAACTGGCGCATCTTTTGGAGCACCGGGGCTTTACAGTGGCCCGCCGCACTGTGGCCAAATACAGAGCCATGGAAGGTATATTACCGGCTCATTTACGCCAGACAGCCCAGGGAGCGCACTAAAAAAACATGGTTGCCAGAAATACAACCCCGCGCCCATCCCGAAACCCCGATGCGCTTTCTGAGGCCAACCTGGAGTTTCTCAATTTAACCAGTCAGGCAGCCATCTTGCTCGACCTTTCTACGGGCGCAATCCTGTATGCAAACAGCGCCTTTTTGCGCCTGACAGCCTTTTCTTTGCAAGACTTGACAGCGAAACCGATTTCAGTTTCACTGGGAGATGCTGCGCCATCCACCTGGTTGGATGGAGATGATGTTAACGTCTGGCTGCAGCGCTACAAGCGTCCGGCTATCCCGGTAATAGCTCAAATATACCGGCTGGAGGCAATGCGCCCCTGGGCCATCGTATCCATGATCTTGCCAGATGCTCATCCTCTCCGCCGCCGGCAGCGCCAATTGTCTGCCCTTGATTCCATTATAGACCTGATCGCCCTCTTGGATGAAACTGAGCCAGATGTCCTGCTGCGGCGCTGCACATTTATTGTGCAGGGTCTTATGGAAGCCGATGAGGTGATTTTTTATCAAGCTTTGAGCAGTGAACTGGGGCTGCGAAAAGTCGCCGGAACTCAATTTCCCAGCAGCCTGCCGGAATTTTTATCCATTAACGATATTCCTCGCCTGACCGAACTGACTCTTTGGGCGCCTGGACGTCGAATGCATACCGAGCTTCAGCGCCGGGCTCGAGCCAGCGGCGTTCAATACCTGGCCTGTATTCCAATTGGACAAACCCGCGCAATCTCTGGATTGCTGGTAACCGCCCATGCTTCTGCCGCACCCACGGATGAAGAACTATACGCCGCGTTACTGACTGCCTCCGCTGGTGCCATCACAAGTATCTTTCAACAATCACTGCGCTTCAATGAGATTCGCCAGCAAGCCGGAAAAATCAGCGGCCGGCTGAAAATTCAAAATAGCATCCTGGAAAATACTGAGCAGGGGGTGCTGGTCTTAAACCAGGAATTGAAAGTAATCGAAATCAATCCTGCAGCAGAAATATTGTTGGATTACACCGCATCAGAAGCTGTTGGGCAATTGGTAGAACATATCCTGATCGGGTCGGGCTACCTAATGCAGGCATTGGAATCTGCCTGCCGCGGTCTACCCACCCATAATCCAGGAATTGTCATGCTTCATCGTCGCAATGGCGTGGTTTTCCCGGCACGTGTGCAAATATTGCCAGTTATGGATGGGGATGCCCTGCTTGCCATTACGGTGTTGATTAACGACACTAGTGAACAGGTTCGCAGTCGCACACGGACCCAGCAGTTGGAGCACCGTGCTTTGCTGGGTGAGTTTTCCGCCGTGTTTGCTCATGAAGTCCGCAACCCAATCAACAATATATCAACCGGCTTGCAATTTCTGGAGATGGACCTCGCTCCCGAAGACCCCAACCTGGATGTCGTTCGCCGGGCGCGCGAAGATTGCAACCGCCTTTCCCGCTTGATGAGCAGCTTGCTCGAGTTTTCGAAACCGTTTGCCCCCAAGTTTGAAGCCGTTGACCTGCGTTCTTTGCTGCAGCGCTTGATGGATCGCTGGCGGGCGGCCTTTTCACGCGCTAGAGTAAATGCACAAATTGAGGTGGATATTCACCTTCCCTGGGTGTGGGGAGATCCACAACTGCTTGAACAGGTATTTACAAATTTAATCAGCAATGCTGTAGATGCCATGAGCCCTGATGGCGGAGTGCTGACCATTCGCACCCAAATTGGCGTAGCCGCTTCTGGACATGGCCACATTGAGATCATGGTTTCCGACACAGGCCCTGGAATTCCCGATGAAGTCCGCTCGCGTATCTTTGAACCCTTTGTAACCACAAAATCACAGGGAACCGGCCTGGGGTTGGCATTTTCAAAGCGTATTGTGACGGCCCACCGGGGTACAATTACTCTGGAATCGTATATTGGTGGAACAATATTCCATATTGTATTGCCCATCTCTGAAGGAGAACCGGATGAGTCTGACAGTCCTGATCGTTGACGATGAAGAAAATGCCCAGAAGAACATGGGCGCCATGCTTGCTAAGCTCGGCTATGAAACGATTGGCGCCTCAACGCTTGCTGAGGCCCGGCAGTATTTAAGCCAGGGCGTTGGTGACGTGGTTTTACTGGATGTCTATCTCCCCGATGGATATGGCCTGAACCTGCTGCCTGAAACCGCACATCTGCCGACGCGCCCGCCGATTATCATTATGACGGGCAATGCCGATATCCCCATGGCAGTCGAAGCCATGAAAGATGGCGCTCACGATTTCTTTGCCAAGCCCATTGACATCAAACAAATCGATGCCTCGCTTCGCCGCGCCCAGGAGACAATTGCAATGCGGCGCGAACTCAACCATTTACGCCAAGCCCGCCATCAGCAGGGGCAGATAATTATCGGCAAAAGCCCCGAAATGCGCCGGGTTCTTTCATTGGCTGAACGAGCCGCAACAGCCTCTGTGTCAGTATTGATTACTGGTGAAACTGGCACTGGCAAGGAGGTCCTGGCTCAATACATCCACCGATGCAGCCCGCGTGCAGATAAACCCTTCATTGCCGTAAATTGCGCTGCAATCCAGGCAACCGTTTTGGAATCGGAACTGTTTGGTTACGAAGCGGGTGCTTTCACTGGCGCCGAGCGCCGCAAACATGGCTTGATGGAAGTCGCCGATGGTGGCATCCTCTTCCTGGACGAAATATCATCCATGCCGCTCGATATCCAGGCTAAACTGCTGCGCGCTGTCGAAGAACGGGCCTTTCGCCGGGTTGGCGGCACCACTTTGATTAAGGTGGATGTGCAGCTTTTGGCCGCGTCAAACCGCAACCTGATGACTATGGTGGAGACCGGTCAATTTCGCCAGGATTTATATTATCGCCTCAAGGTATTGGACTTACATCTTCCGCCATTACGAGAACGCCAGGCCGATATTCCGGAATTTGTGGGTTTTTTCATTCAGCAAAGCAATGCCCGCCTGGGCATGAATATTCGCGATATTACACCGCTTGCCTTGCAGGCTCTCACGGCTTATTCCTGGCCCGGCAATATCCGTGAACTGCTGCACGCCATTGAACATGCCGAGCTGCTTTGCGATGGCGATGTTATTGATTTGCCTCACCTGCCCGCTGATGTGGTTCGCGCCACCAGTACCTGGCGAGGCGCAGCCTGATAACCTTACTGGCATAATTCTTGCATCACAGCCTCCTGAAAGCAATAACAGGAGGCTGTGATGTTTACACTTGAACCCACGACATTCATCAATTTTGTAATAACTGCTTTGTTCTTTGCCGGCTTGGGGATATTAATCACCGGCGTTGTTTACCTGCTGAAGAAGGGCCCCGGGGGTGACATCAAAGTCCTGGCTCAACAGACGGCCAAACTGGCACAAAAAGGCATTGCCGAAGATATCGCCGGTTTGGTTGGAAATGCCTCATCTCTCGTCGATGCCTTAAACCGCCTGGCGGCCACATCTACCGGAATTGGGGTTTTTCTGATCATCGTCGGCGGCATTCTCATTTGGATGGCTTACGCCATTTTCCGTGAGACCGTTGGCCTCTAAAGGAGGGCTCAGTGGACCAAATAACATTACTCTCCCGGCTTCGCAAATCTATCCCCGCTGACGAAACAGTTCGTGTTGTCCCGGCCTTAAAACGGGATCCACTGCTCTGGGCGGCCCTGATGAAGGATGATCTTTGGTCATCTATTACCAGCCGCCTGGCCTCTGGCAGCCTTCAATGGACACCCGCCGGGATTGCACTGCTGGCTTTGCAGGCTTCCCCAGAGGGTGAGGATGGCGTTGGCAAACCAGTTGCCAGTGCCAGTATTCGTCGGCAGGCCCTTCAGCAAATGCAAACCACTCTGCGGTTCTGCCGGCCTCCCCAGACGCTTTCGGAAGCCGCCCTTTTAGCGCTGGCTGTCCTGGAAAGATTCCATCTGACCGGTACCTGGGATGGCTTGGTCGAGGAATTGACGGGCGGCATCAATCTCAAGCCATTGCAATCACTCGCATTATGGCGTTTGCCCCTGGCAATAGCCTGGGGTTTAAACAATTACGCTACTGATTTGTTGGATTATTTGATCTCCTCTGGCCCATCAGAATACGCCCCCTGGGTATCTCATATGGTCACAACGTACCCCATAGAAACCCAGCAGCGTTTTGATATTCTTAAGGATCCTATAGCTCAGGCTGCGCCTGAATATCAAATTTCACTCTTACATGCCCTGAAAGCTGGGGGTGACTTAAGTCTGGCTTCTCGGCTGGCGCAGATGCTTTTAAAATCGAAAAATTGCACCACCTCTCTTGCCGATAAAATTGATCCTGCCGGATCCCCTCTGGAATTAAGCGGCAAAATAACAACTCTTCAGCAGAATGCAGAACTGGCTCAACTTGCCGGGAGCCCTCTTCAGGCCCTGGCGCTTCTTGAAAAGACCATCTCACTGTTAAGTACCTGGCAAACTCACGCCTCCATACTGGCGAGCAAAGCCGCAACCAGTGGAGGGCAGCATAACCGATCTACTGCCCTGATTGACCTGGTGTTATCCTCAGCCCCGGCTGCGGGCGATCTTCATGGTCAGGTCCTGCTGGCATTGGAGCCATCCGCCGGAGATAAGATTCTGGATCAACTGATCGTCGAACCCTGGACGCCCGCGGCCAAACTTCAGCGAGCTCGCCTGTTGTACCGGCGCGGAGAGCATGCTCTGGCGCAAGAGATTGGGCGCTCAGCATTCCAGGAGTGGCAGACTTCGGCTGGCGAATTACCTGACGACTGGACGCCGGACCTTTATTTTGAGACCCTGTCTGAGCTTGGGCTGTTCGAAGAAGCGCTGAACTATATCTCGTATCAATTGAAATCTGGTGTCATTACTCCGGATCTTATCCGCTCTGCTGGCAGCCTTGCATATCAAAAACGGCATTACAAATTAGCTGCTGAATTGCTGGGATTGTTGGTTTTGATGGAGCCCGACAGGGTAGAGAACCTGCGCCTGTTGGCTTCCAGTCTTGAGAAATCAGGATTGATTGAACAGGCGCTTGAAAACTGGCGCACCATTATCAAGTTGGATCCATCCAACCTGGCTGATCGTCTGGCTTTGACCGCCTGTGCCTTGACTGCTGGCGAGCACAAAGAAGCTTTAAGTATCGCACAGGAAATGTTCACCAGTGAAACCGTTGCCGGTCAAGCCTATGCATTGGCCGGAGAAGCATTGGGTAGCCTCGGACATCCCGAAGAAGCTGTTCATGCTTTAGAGCAGGGATTAGCCATCCAACCTGATCAGGAACGCGCCTGGCTTGCCCTGGCAGACCTTTATCATCATGCCAAAAATACCAATCGGCAATTAGAAACTTTGCGGGCTGGCTGCGTCGCTGTACCCTCATCCGCTTCAATCCAACGGATGCTTGGAGATGTGTACTCAGACTTAAACCGATATTCCGAAGCTTTGCCCTGCTATCGCCGTTCCATTGCCCTTAGCCCCGATCAACCTGCTGCATACGTGGCTCTGATTGAGGCCACTCGCCGCCTGGGCCATATTGACGAAGCGCGTGCCTGCCTGCGCCAGGCCGAACAACTCTGCCCCATGGATCCGGGGTTGGCCTATCAACGCGCTGCCGTGCAGATTATGGACGGCGACCGTCGTGCCGGGTTGGATTCGCTCAAGTCTGCGCTCTTACCCGAGACCGCTCCGCTGCGCTGGTATCTGGAATATGCTGAAACAATCTTTGCCGGAGAGGAAAATGGCACATCGCCCGATGTGGAAGACAGCACCAGCCTGGTCAATGTGCTTGATCAGGCGATGAAAAAATTTCCATCCGAGTTTTCCCTGCGCTACTGGTTAGCCAGAGCGCTTTTGCAGTTGGATGAAGTGGAACAGGCTGGTAATGAGCTTGAAAATTTGATGGAACTCCCCGAGGCCAATCAACCGGAATGGCGGTGGCGATTACTGTACAGCCTGGGTGAAGCAATGCTTCTGCAACACCAAATTGAAATCTCGGTTGCCATGCTGTCAGAAGCTCACCGATTAAATCCAAACCATATGCGTTTACAGAAATTATTGGCTCAAGCTTACACCCAGGCTGGCCTTTCGCAGGAGGCCTATGGGATCGCAGAGGTTGTCCGCCGGTTTTCGCCAATGGACGTGCCAACACTGGATTGGTATGCCGGAATCATGGAAAACCTGGGGCGCTTTGACGAAGCTGTCGATGCGTTGAACCTGAGTGTTCAGTTGTCCCCTGACACTCCGGAACTTTACCTGAAATTATCCCGGTTGCACATCAGCCAGCGAAATATTGGACCTGCCCGGCATTTGCTCTCCGCCGCAGTAGCTTGTCCGGATATCTCAAATGCTGAATTGCAGCAAGCCGCCGAGCTTTATCTGTCTCTAAAAGACGCCGAGTCGGCTTATAACTGCCTGGAGCGTGCTGCTGCCGCCGGCAGCGAACTGCCCCTGGCATTATCCCTCGAAACCACTTCCCGCTTCCAAGCACAAAACCAGATCGACAAAGCCATTGCAACACTTCAAATTGCTATCGATTCGGCCCCTCACCTTTATGGCCTTTATGTCTATCAGGCCGATTTGCAGATGGAGGTTCGGAATCCAATCACAGCCTTGGCCAGCCTGCAGCAGGCAACCCAGATATTGTCCAGAAAAACGGATGACGATATTGAGCCCTCGGCAACCTTGCCGGGCTGGTTTAAGGGCTACCAGGCGCCGTCTGGCGTCTATTACCGCTTGGGGTTGCTTCTCAGACAATCTGGAAAGCTGGACGATGCGCTTCAAAATCTTGAACATGCCATCGCGCTTCAGCCAGATCGCTATCTTTATTGGCTTGCCGGGATAGAACTGGTCTTGGCTTTGTTCCATGGGTTGAACCACGTCTTGGTCCAGGCGGTGTCTGAACGCTTGTTGGCTGAGCATCAGTGGGTACCAGATCTATTAGAGCAAAAATTAGCCGCAGCCGAGCTGTGTGCAATCTTTGCAGAGTATCGCTTGATGAATCAAGAGCCCGCTCTGGCGGAACCCTGGATTGAGCGCGGCCTGAACTGGCTGCCAGACTCAACCCGTTTGCAGGCGGCGCGGGCGCGCTGCCTGGCTCAGGCAGGGTCTGTCCTTGAAGCTGAAAAAACCTATACGGCGCTGTCAACGGGTTCGATTGTTACGTCCATTGCCCAGTTACCCCTGAGCCGCCTGTATCAGCCTGAGGCCTCATATCGCTCCGCGTTCTGGCTGGGCTGGGCGGCAATCGATTGTGGACATTGGGATCAAGGCGTGGAACTACTCTTGCAGAATACCGAAACCTTTCCAAACGAACCCGCCGCTCAAATATCGCTGCTTCAATGCCTTGCATTAGCAGCAGAACGAGATGCCGTGAGCGGCCTGCTGCGGATTAAATTCCATACCCCAGGGCCCAAATGGAATCCTCAAAACGCAAAGGCGTTATTTCAACGTGTGGTAGCCAGTCTGGGAAAACAAGGCCGTCTGCCAGAAGCCGCACGATGGAATGCCCGCGGTGCGCTCGCTTTTGACCCTTGCCTGGAAAATGTTCGCGCCCTGGGTGCAGTTGCAACAACTGCATCAGATGCAGCCGCTCTTGCCGCGGGCTGGCGTACCTTACAAAAACGCGCAGAGGTGATCCAAATCATCAGGCAGTGGAGCGACTCCCCAGAGGTTTTGCGGCAAGGGGCCATCACACTGTCTGAATGGGATTTTGGATCGGCAATTGCCATGGCGCAGCGAGCCGTGGAATTATTGTCCACAAACCCACTCAGTCACGCCATCTGGGCACTGGTTAGGAGCCGGGCTGGTGATCACCGCATGACGCTCGACGCTCTTGAAAACGCCCTCGCTTTATGGCCCAATGAAACCGATTGGCATCTCTGGGCAGCTGAAGAAGCCGAATCATTGGAACGCTTGGATCTGGTTGAGCTGCATCTGGCATCTGCCTCTGCGCTGGATTCCGCTTCGCTGAATATTTTGCTGAAACGTGCCGCCAATTTACAGCAGATTGGAAATTACCCGCTTGCCATTGAGATACTCGAGTCTGCAACCCGTCTGTCACCAGATAATGACGATATCTGGCTGCAAATGGGCGAGAACTGGCAGATTCTCAATCAACCGGAGAACGCTCTTCACTGTGCTGAGCGTGCCATCAAACAATCCTCTGCGTCCGTTCATGCGCTGTATCTTGCTGGTCGCGCCGCACTTCAACTGGGTCAGTCAGACCTGGCTCATCGCTATTCAATCCAAGCCCTGACATCAGACCCACAGAACTTACTTGCCGAATTGCTGTTGTGCCGATCCCTGGTTGCTCTGAACCGACATGCCGAGGCTCTGGCTCATCTTCAGGCGATTCCAGAAGAACGCATTTCTTCATCTGATACCGCAGAAGAATACGCTGAGCTAATGGTGATTACCCGTGGAGGAGCCGCTTCGTTAGCTCTATTAGAGGAGTTATTGCAGGTTTACCCAGATCATCCTGCCCTCACCCGGCTGGCTGCACTGGCTTTGTCAGACGCTAATCGCCCTGCTGATGCAGAACACATGGCATCAAAAGCCCTGCAGTTAGAACCCGATCGCAGTGATTTGCGCCTGCTGGATGGACAGCTTCTCCGAAAAGCAGGGCAATTGGATTTGGCAGTTCATCAGTTGTCTGAGGCCATCCGGTTATCTCCTTCGCTGCTTGAGGCTTATTTAGAACTGGGCGCTGTGTATCAACAGCAGCGTCAGTATGAACGAGCCTTTGCGGTCTATCAACAGGCGATGAAAATCGCCCCAAACGACCATCGCTCTTACTATCAAGCTGGTTTAGCCTTGCGTGAAATTAAAGATTACAGCGGTGCAGAGACATTGCTGCGTAAGGCTGCTCAATTGGCGCCTCGGGATCTGGTCATTCGGCGTCAATTGGCTGCGATTATTGCGCTAAACATGGTAACCAGTGTTCAGGAGGCAAATATATGTCGCTAACATCCGAACGGGATGAGGTCTATCACGGTCGAATTAGTCGCAGGACATTTTTCCGGTTGGTACAGGCCGCCAAAACCACAAAGCATTTCCGATTTATGCGGCAGATTGCAACCGCCTGGCTGACCACTTTTCCTGGTGATCTGGAAGTGCAGCGCACCCTGGCTGAAGCCTGGCTCCTGGATGGCCGCGCCGACATGGCCCGCCCGACTCTGGAAGCCTTGCATGGTCTTGACCCCGAGAACAAAGCTGTATTTGACCTGCTCGATCGCCCGGATGAGGCAGAAAACCCAAAACAAATGGCTGAACTTTGGGGTGCCTTGCAGTTGCTGAACGAAAACAACCTTGAGCAGGCCGAGAAAGCTCTTTCCCCCACCGCTGTAAACACTGAGATACCATTATTGTCTGTTTTGCAATTGAAACTGGCTCGCCGCAGGGGTGACTTGAAAACTGCCCATGCTCTGGCTGCGCAGTACCATCAGCGTTGGCCCGCCTGTCTGCAGTTTCGTCTGGGCGTAGCTCAGGCCGCGCTCGAGCTTGGGCGCTCCGATGAAGCAGTTGCGATGCTGCATCGCTGTGCTGCTGATGATGCTGCCGGGCTGGTGACGCGCCGCTGGCTGGGCGAAGATCATCCCTTCCGTACCCTCTGGCCGGAGAAAATGGCAATCAATTTTGATTTACCCTTGCCGGCTGAAGTGGTAGCTGTGCTGGGTTGGAACCAGCTTCCCGCTGCTCCGCCGCCATCCCCATCTACCCCGTTGAATATGCCACAAATACACCCCAAGAGCGTCCCCTCCGACGATGTAGTTACCGCTGAAGCTGAGATTGAGCAAATTGCCCGGCGGATTAAACAACCCGGCTTCGCCCATCTGGACGGCCGTTTTCCGATCTATGTCATTTTTTCTGTTGAGCAGCAATTAAAGTCGGTCTACGGATCTAAAACCGCTGCAATTTTAGATACTGAATTGCACCAGCTTGCGGCAGCTATTCGGGAGCGCAAAGACTGGGGCGCAATGGTTTTCTACCCCGATAATGCCAATATCGCTCGTGAATGTGCCCTGGAACCCGTTTCAGTTTTACAGGATCCCTGGAAGCTCAAGCTGGCGCTTGTTGATCTGGATCGTTCACTGGCACAACGGGGTGAACGGATTGGCGCCCTGTTGATTGTCGGTGGACCGGCAATTGTGCCGTTCCATCGACTTCCTAATCCCCTTGATGATCCTGACGCGGAGGTCTTATCGGATAACCCCTACGCAACCCAGGATGCCAATTACTATATCCCCGAGTGGCCTGTAGGCCGGCTTCCTGGCGAAAGTGGTGCAGATGCCGGACTGGTGTTGCAGCAAATCCGTCAGGCGATCCGCTTTCATCGAAAATTCCTGACGAGCTCTCAGGAATGCCATAAGCTAAACCGTTGGTTTGATCTCTCCTGGTGGCAAAAAAATATAAAGAAACTGTTCTCGCATCCCCAAACGACCGGGTTTGGCTATACCGCCGCCGCATGGCGCCGCTCTTCGCAGGCAGTTTTCCGCGCAGCCGGGCAGCAAAAAGCGTTGCTGGCTTCTCCCCCTCAAGAATCAACCGGTCTTCCAAGTGCCCTGCCATTAAGTGCCTCCCTCGGGTATTACAACCTGCATGGCGTCCCCGATTCAGCTGAGTGGTTTGGTCAACGCGCACTCAACGACCCGCTGATCGGCCCTGATTATCCGGTTGCACTGACTCCCACCAATCTTCGTTCTAACGGACATCGCCCGGATGTGATTTTTAGTGAGGCTTGTTATGGCGCAAATCTACGCGACGAGAAAACAGCGACCTCTTCCATCGCTTTGCGCTTTTTATCAATTGGCGCACAGGCCTTTGTTGGCTCAACCTGTACCAGCTATGGGGCGGTCACTATGCCGTTGGCCGGAGCCGATTTAATGGCTTACCGATTTTGGAAATTGCTTCGAGATGGCCATTGCGTTGGCGAAGCTTTGCTCCAGGCTAAAATTCAATTTGCCCAGGAATTGATGCGGCGCCAGGGTTATCTCGATGGCGAAGATCAAAAAACTTTGATTTCATTCATCTTGTTGGGTGATCCCTTATCTGCCCCAGAAGAAGGCTTGATTTCGGCAAGCAAAGGCGTTGAACGAACAAAATTAACGCTGTCTGTAAAAACCGTTTGCGATCGCAGTACCTCAAATGATTGTCACACATCGCCCGTTGCCACAATTTCTGACGAAGCCCTTCAGCAGGTCAAGCAGGTGGTTGCGCCGTATTTGCCGGGGTTGGAACAAGCCACAGTTGTCTTTAACGCGTCCCATCCACCGTGTGCCCATCCAGACAAACCTTGTCCGGGGTGCGCACTGTCTGGGCGGGCAAAATTCAATCCGGATGACGGTCGTACTGTTGTAGTCTTCAGTCAACAAACCCGGATTGATCGACGCACCCACACATCCATTGCTCGAGTGACATTGAATCGGGAAGGCAAAGTCACAAAGCTGGCGCTGTCTCGCTAAAGCCGAGATTATCTGAAGCGCGCCGGATTGATTCTTGCTATCTCCTGGCGTATAATCGAGGCCTAACTTTTGCTGATGAAAATCTTACGCATGGAGAAAGCATGATGAAACCATTAACTGGCGCTCAAATTCGGCAGTCATTTATTGACTTTTTCTTGGAACACGGACACACCTTTGTGGCATCTTCTTCCCTGGTGCCCGGGGGAGACGCTACGCTGCTGTTCACGAACGCCGGCATGGTGCAGTTCAAAGACGTCTTTCTGGGAACAGATCACCGTCCTTATACCCGGGCGGTCAATTCGCAAAAGTGTATGCGCGTGGCCGGCAAACACAACGATCTGGATGACGTTGGGCGGGATGATACGCACCACACCTTTTTTGAAATGCTCGGCAACTGGTCTTTTGGAGATTATTACAAGGACGAAGCAATTTCCTGGGCCTGGGAATTATTAACGCGCGTTTGGGGATTGAATCCTGCTAGTTTGTGGACCTCGTATTTTCAGGACGATAAAGGCAATATTCCTGCCGACGATGAGGCCGCAGAAGCCTGGCGCCGGCAGCCCGGCATTGACCCCACCCACGTGCTTCCGTTTGGACGCAAAGACAATTTCTGGGAAATGGCCGAAACCGGCCCCTGCGGGCCCTGCAGCGAAATCCATGTCGATCGGGGTCCGGCTTTCTGCAATAAGCAGCATGTGCCGGGTCATGTTTGCAGCGTCAACGGAGATTGCCCGCGATTCATGGAAATATGGAACCTGGTGTTCATCCAGTATAACCGTCTGTCAGCCACTGAATTGGAACCATTGCCTGCCCGGCATGTAGATACCGGCATGGGTCTAGAGCGAATTGTCTCTATTCTTCAAGATGTTCCGTCAAACTATGCCACTGACCTGCTTTCTCCGGTCATGGATGCAGTGCAGGAATTATCGAACCAAAGCGATGCTGATCGCCAGGCCAATATTACACCTTACCGCGTGTTGGCAGACCACAGCCGGACAGCTGCCTTTTTAATAGCCGATGGCGTTGTTCCCGGGAATATGGGTCGCAATTATGTATGTCGTATGATTGTGCGCCGCGCCGCTCGATTTGGTCGCAAGCTTGGCTTGACTGAGCCCTTTATGGCCAGCCTCGCGTCGGTTGTGGTTGAGATTTATGGCGATGCTTACCCTGAATTGCGCCGCAACCAGAAAGCAATCCTCGATAATCTCACTCGTGAGGAAAAACGCTTCCAGCGCACCATTGAATCCGGTCTTGGTCATTTAGATGATTTATTGGCTGAAATGAAACAAGGAAACCAGACCATGATGGATGGCACAGCCGCTTTTGATCTTTATGCGACTCACGGCCTCCCGTTGGAAATTACACGTGATATTGCTCGAGAGCAAGGGCTGGATGTTGACGAAGCCGGTTTTCGCGCTGCGATGGAAGAACACCGCCTGGCTTCCGGTGGCGGCAAAGCCATGGGCTCCATGGGCGGCGAGGACGTTGAGATCTACCGCTCAATTTTCGAGAACCTGCAAGCTGAGGGCAAGCTTGATTCTCATGGTGTGGCATACGATCCTTATTCCCATGGCGAACCGATTGTCGAGGTTAGAGGCAGTGTCTTGGCCCTGCTGCAGGATGGCTTTACGATTGATGTAGCCCAGCCGGGCAACCGGGTGGAAATTATCCTGCCAAAGACTTGCCTGTATGTCGAATCTGGCGGCCAGGTGTCAGACTACGGCACAATTTCAGAGGCTGAAACAGGCGAATGGGAAATCCGCGTGGACGATATCCGCAAGCCAGCCGCCGGTTTGATTGTGCATGTGGGTGAGGTGACCCGTGGTACGCCTCGGGTAGGGGATGGGGCAATTGCTCGCGTGGATATGCAGCGCCGCAGCGACATAATGCGTAACCATACAGGCACCCATCTGCTTCACGCAGAATTGCAGCGTGTGCTTGGAGAACATGCCCGCCAGGCTGGCTCGTCCGTCACCCCGGATCGTTTGCGCTTTGACTTCACACACCCCGAATCAATCAGTGCTGCCGATCTGGAAGAAGTTGAGGCTGGGGTTAACCGAGCAATCCTTGCCAATCAAGATGTGCGTATAGTCACAAAGTCACTTAATCAGGCAATGGCAGAAGGGGCAATGGCCCTTTTTGGCGAAAAATATGGCGAAGAGGTTCGCACCGTAACAATTGGCGATGCGCATCATCCGCATTCTTATGAGCTGTGTGGTGGTACTCACGTTGAGAACACGAACGACATCGGTCTGTTCCTGATCGTTAGCGAGGGAAGCGCTGCTGCAGGGATTCGCCGTATTGAGGCTGTAACCGGGCGCGGCGCGTATGAGCTGGTTCAGCGCCGTACGCGTGCATTGCGTCAGGCGGCTGGTCACCTGGCCTGCTCATTCGATGAACTACCAGGCCGCGTTAGCGCGGTGTTAGATGAATTGGGACAGGCTGAAAAGCAGGTCGAACGCTTGCGACAGGAATTGGTCGCCTATGAATTTGATGCTCATTTACAAAATGTTCCGCTTGTGAACGGCGTCCCGGTTTTGACTGCTCTGCTGCCCAACGCCGATGCTGAAACACTCCGCCACATGACAGATCGTTTCCGTCAGCGTTACCCAAGTGGGGTGGTGGTGCTTGGCAGTGCATTTCAAGATCGCCCGGTGTTAATTGCCGCCATTACCGACGACCTGATTAAACGCGGTTTACAGGCCGGGAACCTGGTCAAATCGATTGCTGGTGTCATCGGCGGGAGCGGGGGGGGGCGTCCCAANNAACCTGGCTCAGGCGGGCGGAAAAGACTCCGGTCGCTTAACTGAAGCACTTGACCAGGTGATCCCCTGGGTAAAAAATGCTCTCAATGCCTAGAGTCTGATTAATTCAAAACCTGCGCACATGGTCCATGTGCGCAGGTTTTTTGATTCCAGTCTACTCTGGCTTGCGGTGTTTTACAGGCTTTCGAGGTAATCGATCAGTAAACGGACGCCAAAGCCAGTCGCGCCGCGCGGGCAATATGCCGAGTCCTTGGGGGTGTCAGCCAGACCAGCAATATCCAGGTGTGCCCACGGAACGGTATCCTCTACAAACTGGCGCAGGAAAATCCCACCGACGATCGGATGGGCTTCGCGCACTGTAGCGGAGTTTTTCATATCGCCGTCATCGCTTTTCAGCAGTTGGAAGTATTCTTCGTCAAGCGGCAGTGGCCAAAGGCGCTCGTGCGTGCGTTCGCCCGCGGCCGCAAGCTGCTCGGAGAGGGCCGTATTGTTTGAAAGTATCCCAGCGCGCAAACGGCCAAGTGCCACAACAACTCCGCCGGTTAGCGTTGCCAGGTCAATCACAGCCCGGGCTGAATATTTACGCTGAGCATAAGTCAGGCAGTCTGCCAGAACAAGTCGGCCCTCTGCATCAGTGCTGATAATTTCAATCGTTTTGCCCGCCAGCGAAGTAATCAAGTCATCTGGACGGTAAGCGTAAGAAGATACCATATTCTCTGCCGCCCCAATGATGGCCACAATAGGCGTAGAGACTCCAAGTTCTGCTGCTGCTGCAATTGCTGCCAACACAGCCATCGCACCGCATTTATCGTACTTCATCCCTTGCATATTGGCGGTATCTTTCATCGAATAACCGCCAGAATCAAATGTCAGACCTTTGCCGACCAGCACAACAGGTTGCGCGTCAGCGGCGGCGTTTTTACCGGCATATTCAAGTACGATAATCCGCGGCGGGGTTTGGTGGCTGCCTTTACCAACCGATAAAATCGCACCCGCGCCGATTTCTTCCAATTTCTTTTCGTCCAGAATTGTGCACTTCAGGCCATATCGCTCAGAAAGGGCCACGGCTCGTTCTGCCAGCGTTACCGGATTGATAACGTTGGCGGGCTCGTGTCCCCAGTCGCGCGCCAGATTGACAGCCCGGGCCAGGATGGTTGCCCGACGGACGACCGTCTCAACACCATCTAATCCGTTCTGCGCCCGTACCGATACAGTAATCGGCTCAATTGAGTTTGATGCCTTCTTGTGACGATCAAATTTGAAGACCCCAAGCAGAAGGCCTTCACAAAATGCTGCCAGGGCATTCGGAATGCCAAACCCGTTGACATTATTAACCGAAATCTCGGCCGACGGAGCCGCATTCTGTACCAGCCACCGGCCAACCGATCCACCGGCAACCCGGAAGGTGTCGGTGATCATTTTGGGGGCTTCACCCAGCGAAACAAGCAGCGTTCCTGCTGCGCCGTTGAATAAAACGTCTCCAGCGCTTTTACCGGGATATCCCAGAGCAGCCTTTTCGGGGGCTGCCTGCAGCGTGATGCTGAGTTGGGGCTTTGGCGCGCCGGCCTCAATAGCCTTGATGCGGATCGGTTCAGGAATATCAAAGTATGAATTAGCCACGGAATCATCCTCCTTGAGTATGAAGAAAATTATACTTCAAAAAGCAAAATAATAAAATTGCGTGTAGCCATTTTATTAAAAGCTTGCAAACACTGAATCTAAATCTTCATCACTAACATCAAAAACAGCAGCTGTTGGCGGCAGCGGTGTTCGACGCAGCCACTGTGGCATACGATCATCGGCAGGGGCGAACCCNNCTGCTTGCCGATTGAACTCAAGTTCCAACCGCAGCGTTTCTCGCCCCAATTGTTGTAAAATGTTCTCCTCAACAGACCAACCATACCGCGCATTCAACAAATCTCGTAGGGCAGAAGGTGCTGACGCAAATCCGAAACCCGCAAAGATGCAGGCCCCTAATGTATCGTAACCCGCCATGTTGATTTGAGCATTGCGAGACACCTCGACTTGCACATGTGGGTCCAGGTGATCCACTTTGGCCCTCAACGTTAAGCCAGCGGTATGATCGGCCCCCTGCGGCGACGTGGCATAGGTAACACCAGTCCCCTTAACTGCGCGCGGATCATAGGCAGAGATTGCTTGGCCTTTGACGGCCGGAACCTCTTCTATCCCCAGATATTCGCCGGCAGCTGCGGCGCCGTTGCCAATGGCATTGCCCAGCGCAGTCCCCTGGAAAACCTCATCCATCAACTTCAACGCACTGTCTCCATCGCCAAATTGCATCAGCCCCGCTCTGGCAGCAACCCCAAGCGCAGCGCCAATATCAATCGAATCCAATCCCAGATAATTGACCAGCCAGTTAAGCCGGGCAATAATATCTAAACTTTCAACCCCCAGGTTGGAACCCATTAAACCGATGGTTTCATACTCCAGCGGCGATACAACCGCTTTCCCATCCGGATCAGCAAAGACATTTGAACAGCGAATCACGCAACCCGGCATGCAAGCATGGGTTGTCTGAGCCTCTCCACCGCGTTCTTGCAATGTAGCGCGCAAATGATCGCCATCAATTGAATCGATATTCTCAAATTGACCAGCCGAAAAACCCCGCGTGGGCAGGGCGCCAAAGGCGTTACACATTGCGGCCACACCAGCCGTTCCATAATCGCGATAGATTGCAGTTTGTGGATGGGCAGTTAACGCTTCAACAAACGCTTTTTGAGCCTTTCGAAAAGCTTGCTCATCAACCAGGTCTGGTTTTTTCCCACCCTGGCTGTCAATCACAATTGCCTTGAGCCGCATAGCCCCCATGACGGCTCCCAGTCCGCCCCGGGCACTGATTCGAGTAGGGGAACCCTCCTGGTCAAGGTTTAATATTCCGGAAGACCTCAACTGTCGCTCACCGCCCGGGCCAATTAACGCCATGGCATTTCGAGTGCCATAACGCTCGATAAGCCATTGCGCTGATTGGTATGCCCCCACGCCAATCAGCGCGTCAGCATGGTCAAAATGCACACCCTGTGCCGATAGATGCAAAATCCACCATCCGCACTGGGCGTGATTTTTCAGAATTAGAGCTTTGATTCCTAGGCGTGCCAGATGTAGACCTGTCGTCCCTCCGGCATTACTCTCTTTAATTCCCTGCGTTAGTGGGCTTTTACCACCTATGGATATGCGGTCGCAGCTTGAGAGCATATGCCCAACAAGAAGACCCGGCGCAAAGACCAACGCATTTCCCGGGCTTAATGGGTCACAGGTTGGATCAATTTCGTCCAGCAGAATCCGCGCTGAAAGGCCTCTTCCACCCAGGTGCTCCCATTCAGGCGGCACCTGGCTCTGTTCCAGAGTTTGATTTTGTAAATCAACTCGCCAGATTTGCATGCCTCAAACAGTCTCCTCTTCTGAAACAAAAGGATCCACGTCTGGTACCCCGGGTTTAATATAGCGTTTGATTGGGAAATATAACGCCGTCCCAACCAGCATGGCAACCAAAGCCCAGGATATCGAGGTAATTCCCTCCTCCACAAATTGGCTGTAGATGGCAAAAACAGCAAAGAGCGTTGGCCCCAGCGTGACCAGTACCAATCCCAGGGTGCCCCCGGGAACCTTCTGCCGATGAACATGTGGATGGCTGGAGCGCAGTTTCCAAAGAGCAAATAGCTGCGCCAGCAAAACCAGCATATTCAACAAGACATCAACCACAACCAGCAGTTGGAATGTCTGTAACGAGAATATGGAAAAAAGTACGCCGCAAAATACAATAGCCACCCACGGAGTGCCATATTTGGGGTGCACCTTGACCATCCACTTGGGCATCATGCCGTCTTCCGCCATAGCAAACGGCACACGCGTCCCTCCCAGGCTGTTTCCGATAAACAGCCCCACCATACTGAGGACAGCGGCAAAGGCTACACTTGATCCCAGTGCTCTGGCCAGTGGGCTGTTCTTAACGCCGCTGGCAATCTCACCCAATCGGTAAGCAATGTCTGGAAATTGCCAACCAACAGAGCTTTGAGGATTGACTTCCCATTCCGTCAGCTTTTCATCGGTAACGCCATATTCAGCCATGACAGGGCCAATTCCCTGACCTTCTTCATATTCTTCCTGCCCCCAGAGCAGATACCGACCGTCGTTCCCGGCTCCACCATATAAACCAGCAACCACTGGAAGCGAGTACGTTAGAATAGCCGCGACCAACACAAGGGTCATTGCCAGTGGATAAGTCCGCTTGGGATTCACAATTTCATCACCTGCTGCGGTGGGCAGTTCCCAGCCCATATAATTCCACATCACAACAAATAACCCCACGCTCAACGAGCTGGTGATTCCGCTAAAACCGCTCTGCCCATCAGGTAACAAGGGAAGGGAGATCGTAACGCCGCCATGAATCCAGTTGTAGATCCCAACAATGGTGGTCAATACCAGTGGGACAAGCATGGCAATCCCAATCCAGTTGGCGGTCAAACCTGTTAACCGCGCCCCTCGTATATTGAGCGCACTGATACCCCAGATAATAACCAGAGCAACCAGCCATTGCAGCACCCAGCCATCTACCCAGATGCCGGCAATTTGAGTGCCCTCGCGCAGGCCGGGGATCATCTGCCCCAGATAATAGGCTGCCAACACCGGGTATATGGACACATCCACCCAGGATACAACCCAGTTCATCCATCCGGCCATAAACCCGGCAAAGGGCCCATAAGCCTGCTTGACCCAATGATAATACCCGCCTTCGACGGGCATCATTGAGTTCATCTCACGCACCATGAGCATATTGGGGATACTGAATACGATTGGCGTCACGGCAATCAGGATCAATGCCATACCAGGTCCCGACCACCCAATCAACGATTCAATCCCAAAAGTACCGCCACAGACGGTAAAGTAGATCAATGCAAACAACGGCAAGAGCGTCAATTCTCGTTTGAGTTTGCGGGTTTCTTGCTTGATAGCAGCAGCGGTTTCGCTCATGATAGGCTCCTCTCAAAAAAGAAAACAAAAAGGCCGCCTGATCAGGCGGCCTTTTATGATGAGGTTACTCAGACTTCTCAGGCAGCCAGCAGCATAACACAAGCTCTTTGGCGGCCTTGACTTCATCCAGCCTGCCAATAGGCGTGATATGCGGAGCTTCTTTGAGTAATTCTGGTTGAGTATGCGCTTCTTCAGCGATCTTGATCAACACATCAGCAAAGGCATCCAGCGCCTGTTTGCTTTCCGTCTCCGTAGGCTCAATCATCAGCGCCTCGTGAACAATTAACGGGAAGTAGTTCGTCGGCGGGTGATATTTATAATCCATCAGCCGTTTGGAGATATCCAAAGCAATGACGCCTGGGGCGTCATCCCAGCGACCTTCAACGACAAACTCATGCATACAAACGCGGTCATATGCCAGATGATAGGTATCACGTAACCGCGAAAGCAGGTAGTTTGCATTCAGCACGGCATATTCTGCGATCTGCCGCAGTCCATCCGCGCCATGCATCGAGATATAAGTAAACGCCCGCACGTGCATCCCAAAGTGTCCATGGAATGCTTTCACGCGGCCAATGCTCTTTTCAGGATGCACAAAACCATACAGTGGCGGCATGTCTGCCGTTCCCGGCTCAATAATACCAACAACCGGATCCGGCAGGAAATCCACCAGCTGTGCCGCCACACAGACCGGCCCAGAACCCGGACCGCCACCGCCGTGCGGGGTTGAGAAGGTCTTATGCAGGTTGATGTGCATGATATCAAAGCCAATATCACCGGGGCGGGCAATTCCAAGCAGTGCATTCAGGTTGGCGCCATCACCATAAACCAGACCGCCAGCCGCGTGCACAATCTGGATGATATCGGTGACGTGCTCATCAAACAACCCCAGCGTATTCGGGTTGGTCAGCATCAATCCAGCAACGGTGTCATCGCACACTGCTCGCAGAGATTCCAGGTCCACATTTCCCCGTGCATCGCTCGCTACTGGCACAACCTCAAAGCCGCTCATGGTGGATGTGGCAGGGTTTGTGCCGTGGGCCGAGTCCGGAATGAGGATCTTGGTGCGTTTTGCATCACCGCGGCTCTGGTGATATGCCCGGATAATCATCACGCCCACAAACTCACCATGTGCACCTGCAGCTGGTTGCAGGGTGCAGCCAGCGAAGCCAGAGATTTCCTGCAGGTACTGCTGGAGCTCGTACATCAACGCCAGATTGCCCTGAACCGTCTCAATCGGCTGCAGCGGATGTGTGTACGCAAAACCGGATAACCGGGCGGTATCCTCATTGATTTTGGGATTGTATTTCATCGTGCAGGATCCCAGAGGATAGACACCCTGATCAATGCAGTAATTCAATTGAGACAGGCGGGTGAAGTGCCGCACAACCTCATTTTCAGCCACTTCTGGCATTGGTAAATCTGCTCGCAGCAGTTCGGATGGCAGCGGTGCCAGAGGCACATCGGCGTCTGGGTAGCGGACACCAACGCGCCCTGGTGATGAAAGTTCATAGATGGTAGGCTCAGTCATGGCTTACCTCCTCCAATGCTTCGCAGAGCAGATCAATGTCGGCTCGAGAGTTCATTTCAGTCACCGCAACCAGCAGATGGTTTTCCATCCCTGGGTACTCTTGTCCGAGCGCATAACCGCCCAGAATGTCGTACTCTAACAGGCGTTCATTGATGTCGGCTGCCGGCATTGGACATTCGACAATAAACTCGTTGAAGAAAGGCGCTCCTCCAACAACATGGAAGCCTTTCAGTGCTGCAATCTGATCAGCAGCGTAATGCGCCTTATGGTAGCAGAGTTCCGCGACTTTCCGCAGTCCGCTTTTTCCTAACAGGCTCATATAAACTGTGGAAGCCAACGCAATCAATCCTTGGTTGGAGCAAATATTGGATGTGGCCTTGTCGCGGCGAATATGCTGCTCGCGTGCGGTCAGCGTCAAAACATATCCCCTTCGTCCCTCGGCGTCCACTGTTTCACCGACCAGACGTCCCGATATCTTGCGCACAAACTCTTTACGTGTGGCAAACAGACCAAGGTAAGGCCCACCGTAAGATAGTGGGATTCCCAGCGGCTGCCCATCACCAACCACAATATCGGCACCAAAATCGCCGGGGGTTTTGAATAAACCTAAAGCAATTGGATTTACAGCCACAGCCAGAAGTGCACCAACTGCATGCACTTTTTCCGCGAATTCGGTTAAGTCATAAAGCCGCCCGAGGAAATCTGGATACTGCACAATTACCAGTGCCGTATTCAGATCAAGCAGCGGCAGTAATTGCTCCGGACCCTTCATTGGATCGCTGTCGGCGCCATCACCGTCAATGCAGCACAGATCCTTGTAACCACTAAGATACGTGCGCAGCGTGGCCCGGTAATGTGGGTGGAGCGTGGGTGACACAATCATCTTGGTCCGCTTGCCGCGGAAGTGGTGATAAGCCAAAACAGCGGCTTCAGCAGTCGCAGTTGCGCCATCATAGTGTGAGGCGTTGCTTACTTCCATCCCGGTCAGAGCAGCCACCATACTTTGGTACTCAAAAATCGCCTGCAGCGTTCCTTGAGATACTTCTGGTTGATAGGGCGTGTAAGCGGTATAAAACTCGCTGCGCCGTAAAATGCTGTCTACTGCAGCCGGGATGTAGTGCCGATATGCACCAGCGCCTAAAAAGCAGGTCAGCTCATTGGTCGTTTCATTGATCTCGGAGATGCCCTGCATTTCTGCCAGGATCTCCATTTCGGTCATAGCCGGCGGCAAATTTAGCTTTGGGAAACGTACCGCCTCAGGCACGTCGCGGAACAGATCTTCCAATCTGTCCACACCGATGGCCCGAAGCATTTCATCGCGTTCGGACTCGGTATGAGGGGTAAACATTAGTGTCCGCGCTCCTCGCAGGATTTTTGATAGGCAGCCGCGCCCATCAGGTCGGCCACTTCAGCCGGGTTGCTCAATTCAACCTTAACCATCCAGGCAGCGCCATAGGGGTCCGTGTTGATTTTTTCAAAATCATCACCCAGGTTCTCATTTACCTCAATAATTTTGCCGGAAACTGGCGTGCTCACATCTGCTGCCGCCTTGACGGATTCCATCGTCGCCACCGCGGCGCCTTTTTTGACCACATCGCCGGCATCCACCTTGAGTTCGAAATAGACAATATCTGAAAGCTGGCTCTGGGCGAAGTCGGTGACCCCAATAGTCGCCACATTGCCCTCAATCCGAACCCATTCATCAGAGCCGGTATACTTGAGATCAACAGGAATATTCATTAGATTGTCCTCCAGACATGGTGAATTGATTGGTATTTGGTGCAAAACCCAAATAATTATACTCTAAATGAGCAGCATAGATTTAATCACAATTGGGGCAAACGCGTTAGAATCAAGACTAAGTGCCGTGAATCAGAAAGATTTTTTTGAGCGATTGCTTCAGCATATTAACCGCCTGACAGGAGGGACCTTGGCGGTACTTCAATCCGCATTTGCGCAGTTTGGCCAATCACGCTCTGCAGAAGCCGCTGCCAGCATGGCTTACTACGCGTTCTTTTCTCTATTCCCTCTCTTGTTGTTTATTGTAGCTGCCGGGAGCTATGTTCTGGAAAAGGCCTGGGTTTACAAAGAAATCACATCCTTTGTCCAGGAATTTGCGCCGCTGTTTGAACCATTAATTGCAGACACGATCGGCAAAGTCATTGATCTTCGCGGCCCCGTTGGTATCATTGGGTTGGTTGGCCTGCTTTGGTCATCGTCTGCTTTTTTTGCGGTGTTGGTTCGAAACATCGACCGTGCCTGGCCAGGCATAAAACCCCGTAATTTCATTCAACAGCGGGTTTTTGCGATTGAAATGATTGCCTCCGTGACTGCGCTTTTATTCTTAGCCTGGGTTCTAAACGCAATGGTTAACTTGTTCCCCAAAGTTGTGGGCCTGCCAACTCCCATGGGCGGATACGCAATTTTGCCACGCTTGGCAGTCTGGGGAGCCACTTTGCTTTTTTCGTTTATTTTGTACACCTGGGTTCCGCCAACTAAAGTGAACTGGGTTGCCGCTGCAATTGGTGCTGCTATTGCGACCCTGTTTCTGCAGCTTACCTCTCTGGGAATTGGATGGTTTTTAGGCCGCGGCCTATTAAGATATGAACTGATTTATGGTTCATTGGGCACCGTCGCACTTCTGATGCTCTGGACATACCTTACAGGGTGGATTATTTTATTCGGCGCCCATCTCAGCGCATCCATTCACCGCGCCATTCGGATACGCACCGTAGTTTGGCAATCTTTCCAACCTGAAATTACTGAACCCAACTGTAATGATAATACGTCTGACAACCGGGACACATGACCCCAGAATTGATTAACTTTATCAGTTTGGCTAAACCCATTTACAGCTATAATAGCTTAATTTTAACAGACAGGCAGGATTCTCATGAAAAAATCGGCATACACCATGTTCATCATCGCCATTCTGTGCGCGTTGCTGCTAACCGCGTGTAAAACAGATGTGGCTCCAATCCAACCCACCGCAACAACAGCCGTCCCGGTCCTCACACCAACAGAAACGACACCGACCGGCCCGTCTATTGCTGAAATCCAGGGCGCCAGGCATTTCTCTCCATATGAGGGGGATACAGTTGAAAATGTGCAGGGCGTAGTAACTGCTTTGCGCGGAGACGGCTATTATATTCAGTCACTTCAACCGGACAATGATCTGGCAACCTCAGAAGGCCTCCTTGTCTTCACAAAATACCCGCCCCGCGTCAAGGTTGGAGATCTGGTCTTGGTTAGCGGCGAAATCGATGAATTCTATGCCAGCGGCGCTGAAGCGGGGTACCTGCCCATCACCGAGCTGGTGCAGAGCGAATTTACGGTTTTATCCAGTGATCAAGCTGTTCCAGAACCAGTCATTATTGGGCAGGGTGGACGCACGCCGCCCAACGAGATTATCGATAACGACAGCCTCGATGTTTTTGATCCAGACGAGGATGGGATTGATTTCTACGAGAGCATGGAAAGCATGCTGGTTCAGGTTAATGACGCTTTAGCCGTAGGGCCTTCGTCGGCCTATAAAGAAATCCCCATCGTTGTAGATGGTGGAGAAAATGCCGGTTTGCTCAGCGCCGCCGGCGCACTTGTCATCCAAAAGGATGATTACAACCCCGAGCGCATTCTGCTGGATGACAGCCTGCGGTCTTTGCCGCTTGTAATGACCGGTGACTATTCCATAGACCCCATTGTCGGCATTTTGGACTACACATTTGGAGCCTTCAAGCTTCAGCCACTCAAGAAGCCCACCTTTACCTCTGGCGGATTTGAGCCAGAAATTGCTGTACCCGCCAGTGACGATGAATTAAGTGTAGCCACCTTCAACGTGGAAAATCTCGACCCTCTGGACCTTCCCGAGCGGTTTGAAACTTTAGCGAACCAAATCGTTAATCACTTACAATCCCCCGACCTCATCACGCTGGTAGAAATCCAGGACAATAATGGCCCTGGTATGAATGATGAGGTGGATGCCAGCCAGACCTACCAGATGATTGTTGATGCCGTGATTGCGGCCGGCGGTCCCGTATATCAGTTCCGCGATATTGCACCCAAACCTAACCGAGATGGCGGCGAATCGGGTGGGAACATCCGGGTCGGATTCCTTTTCCGAACAGACCGCGGCCTCACATTTGTGGACCGTGCCGGTGGAGATGCGATTACGGCTGTGGAATGGGTTCAAGATGCCACTGGCACGCACCTCTCCTTTAGCCCTGGCCGGGTAGACCCGACAAATTCTGCTTTTCTTGAAAGCCGCAAACCTTTAGTTGGCGAATTTGTTTTTCGCGGTCAAACAATCTTTGTGGTTGCCAATCACCTCAATTCAAAAGGCGGTGATACAGCCCTGTTCGGTGAATTTCAACCCCCGCTGCTCACCTCCGAAACTCAAAGAGTCAAGCAAGCCCAGGTGTTGAATGATTTTGTTGCCGAATTACTGCGTTTAGACCCACAGGCCAATATCCTTGTTACTGGCGACTTGAATGACTTTCAGTTTTCAAATCCACTGGTCACTTTGATGGGTAATGAGCTGACAAATCTTGTCACCGTGCTGCCGGCTGAGGAACAATATACATATGTTTATGAAGGCAATGCTCAGGTTTTGGATCATATCCTGGCCAGCCCTAATATGTATCGCAACTTGAATGATATTGATATTGTTCATGTCAATGCCTTACTATATGGTTCCGAACGGCTGGGCGACCACGATCCGGTTTTAGCCCGATTTGTTTTTCCCTAAATGCGCTGGTCAATTTACAAATTCTTAACCTGTCAAAAACGACGAATATTCTAAAGTATGGTATGCTTTTAATGTCTGTGTTCTAACCACCCGACCAGGAGGTTCAATTTGACCGCTACAGTCTCTTCCTCTATGCCACCGGCAACTCGCAGCCGGGCCTCTGTAATTGCTCGCGTCAAAGAAAATCTTACCGCCTACCTCTTTATACTCCCTGCTTTTCTGATTATTGGGGTTTTCGGCTTATTCCCAATTGGATACGCCATCTATATGAGCCTGTTTAACTGGCGTGTGACTAAGGGAGAATTTGCTGTTGACCCATCCAACTTCACCCGGGCGCTGGGAGATTGGACCGGGGTAGGTCTGTTTCTTGCCGGCGTTGCCATGTTGGTTCTGGCTTACTGGGTTTGGAACAACGCTTTCAAAGCCCAAAAGCGCCGCAAACTGATTGTTGGGTTAATAGCAGCCGCATTATTGATCGTTATGGGCGTATTGCTTTCAATGGGCTGGGGCAAAATGATGGCCGCCGGCGACGAGGACTTCTTGACCTCTCTAGTGGTGACCGTTTTTTATGCCTTTGGTACCGTCCCCATTCAACTTGGACTGGCGCTCTTATTGGCCTATGTACTGTTCCAGAACATCCGCGGTAAAGAATTTTTCCGAATGATTTACTTTTTGCCGTATATTACCCCGGTGGTATCTACGGCCGTTGTATTTCGGATTATTTTCAATCCGCGCGAAACCTCATTGGCTAATATCGTCTTGGGATGGCTGGGTATTGAACCTCAAAAGTGGTTATTTGAACCCCGCCCCTTGCTTGAAATCCTGGGGATCAATCTTCCTGGTTTTTGGGCCGGGCCAAGCATGGCCTTGGTCACGATTATTCTCTTTGGTGTCTGGACATTTGTCGGTTACAACACGGTGATTTTCCTGGCCGGACTGGGCTCCATTTCAAAAGAAATTTATGAAGCGGCCGAGATTGATGGCGCCAGCGGCTGGGATTTATTCCGATCCATCACCTTCCCGCTCATTTCTCCGGTGACTTTCTACCTCTTCTTGATCTCATTTATTGGTACATTCAAAGCATTCAACCACCTGTACGTCATGCAAACGCCATCAGCGCAGAACACAGTACAGACAGCCAGCGTAGAGATTTTTAAAATCTTTTATAAGGCCAATAACTATGGATATGCTGCCGCCCAGGCGATTATCCTGTTTCTGATTATTCTCGGATTGACTTTTGCTCAAAATAAACTCCTCGGCAACAAGGTGTTCTATGGATAATCCCACTCATCTCCCGGTCAGCAGTGAAACAAGGAAGAAAGATAACGCTTTCAAGTTGCGACGCATATTGTCACGCAGCTTCCTGTATCTGATCCTGATCTTTGGTGCCCTGGTGGCATTCCTGCCGTTCTTCTGGATGACCTCAACCTCTTTAATGACCCTGGGCGAAACGATCAATCGTAAATGGCTGCCTGCGGCTCCTCAATTCCAAAATTATATCGACGCCTGGGAACAGGCGAAGTTTGCAAAATACTTCATGAACAGCGTAATCATTACTGTAACAACCGTGGTCGGCCTGGTGGTTACATCCACCCTGGCAGGTTACGCGTTTGGACGAATCAAATTCTGGGGACGCGACGCGATTTTTGCCATCTTGCTGGCCACCATGATGATCCCCGAAACCGTAACTTTGCTGCCCAACCTGTTGATGATTCGCGGCGCCATCTTGCCGCTACCGGGAGGATCGTGGCTGAACACACTTCAGGCGTTGACGGTGCCGTTCATGGCAAATGCCTTTAGCATTTTCTTGTTGAAACAATTCTTCTCCCAGGTGCCTAATGAGTTGTATGATGCTGCCCGCATTGACGGCGCTGGTCATTTCCGCTTCCTGATGCAAATTGTGCTGCCCATCAGTAAGGCTCCGATGATGACGGTGGTGTTATTCGGCTTTATTGGTGCCTGGAATGCTTTTGCCTGGCCCCTGCTGGTCACCACCCGTGAAACCTGGCGCCCCTTGATGGTGGGGCTCTGGACCTTCGTCACTGAAGCAGGCCCCGAAACACATTTGTTAATGGCAGGCGCTGTAATCTCCCTCTTGCCGATTTTAGTGGTATACTTCTTCACCCAGAAGCAGTTCACTGAAGGTATCGCCACAACCGGCCTGAAGGGATAGCTTCTATCTTGGTGATATCGGAGAAAAACTCCGTTATACACATTCACCCTTTTTATCTTCTCAAGGAGGAAGAAAAAATGAAAACCAAGCTATTTGGGCTGATGGCTGTTCTGATGATCGCCGCCATGATCTTGGCAGCCTGCACCCCGACCCCGGCCCCGACTGAGGTCCCAACTGAAGTTGTTACCGAAGCCCCCACCGAAGTGGTGACTGAGGTTGTGACCGAAGTTCCCACCGAAGCCCCCGTTGTTGACGAATGGGCTGGCGTTGATCCTTCTGGCCAGAGCATTGTTTTCTGGCACAATCACACCAAGGCTCGCGAAGAAGCCCTGCTGGCCATTGTTGATGAATTCAACAAGACCAATGAGTATGGCATCACCGTGACCGCCGAATACCAGGGCGCCTATGCTGATATCTTCAACAAAATGCTGCCCATCCTGAACACTGCCGATGTTCCCGATCTGGTTGTTGCTTACCAGAACCAGGCTGCTACCTACCAGCTGGCTGACTCTCTGGTTGACATGAACACCCTGGTCAACAGCGAAAAGTGGGGCCTCTCTGCTGAAGATCAGGCCGACTTCTTCCCTGGCTTCTTCGCTCAGGATATCTTCCCCAACTTTGGCAATGCCCGCCTGGGCTTCCCCCCCAACCGCTCCATGGAAGTCCTGTACTACAATCAGGACTGGCTGACCGAGCTGGGTTACACCGCCGCTCCCCAGACCCCCGAGCAGTTCAAAGAAATGGCCTGCAAAGCCGCTACCACTCCCTTCACCAAAGCTACTGCTGAAGGCTCCTATGGTTACGAGCTGAGCATCGATGCTTCCCGCTTCGCTTCCTGGACCTTCGCCTTTGGTGGCGATATCTATGATTACGAAAAGGGCGAATTTACCTACAACAGCCAGGCCGCTATCGACGCCATGACCTTCCTGCAGGGTCTGTTCACCGATAACTGCGCCAAGCTCGTCACCGAATCCTACGGCGACCAGACTGACTTTGGCAATGGCACCCTGCTCTTCTCCATTGGCTCCAGCTCTGGCCTGCCCTACTACGGCACTGCCGCCAGCGAAGGCGCCGGCCATGCTTGGTCCGTTGCGGCCATCCCCTACACCACCGCTGAACCCACCATGAATGTTTATGGCGCCAGCGTCAGCATGCCCAAGAGCGGTTCCCCCGAACGCGAACTGGCCACCTGGCTCTTCCTCAAGTACTACACTAGCAAGGAAGTTCAGACCACCTGGGCCGAAGTTAGCGGTTACTTCCCGGTTCGCGCCAGCGTTGCCGAAGGTTTGACTGATTACTTCACCGCCAATCCTGCCTTCAAGACTTCCTTCGACATGCTCCAGTACTCGCACTTTGAGCCCCCCGTTCCTGGTTACGACTTCGTCCGCGAAGAAGTGAACGCCGCCATGGCCGCGATTGCTGATGGTGCCGATGTCAAGACCACACTTGATGACCTGAACACCAAGGCCAACGAAATCCTCGCTGAGCAGATGGCTCAGATCAAGAAGTAATCCTTCTACTGATCTGTTAGTTTGTTGAGGTCAATCCCCTCGCCTTACGGCGGGGGGATTGCTTTTCAAGTGCTATAATTGCGATATGGAACGCTCCTCCCGCCCCGTTACCCCCCTGAGCAGCAGCGCCGATCTGGCCTTTGCAGTGGTTGTGCTGGCTTCTTACTTTGCCACCTTTAGCGTTATTCAAGATGCCACCTTGCTGGAAATTGGCATTATTGCCTTGCTGGGGATCATATACATTCTGTGGGGAATATATGGATACGCATTTTCATCACGTTCAAATGTTTTGGCCATTCGAATTCTCTATTTTGCCATCCAGATACCCATTGGCTCTGCGATTGTTTATTTAACGCGTGGCGCTGGTTTTAATGCCCTGGTTATGCTGCCATTGGCGGCCCATGCAGTGATCTTGCTGCCAGAGCGCTGGGGCTATCTGACAAATGCCGTATCGGCCTGTGCTTACACCATTGCAGTCCTAGTGTATTCTGGGAGTTGGGTAACAGTTTGGTCTGTTTTGCCCACCTTTTTTGCGGGGCTTATTTTTGTGATCATTTTTACACAAACTGCAGTTGAAGAAGAAAAAGCGCGCAAAGAAGTTGAGCGCCTGGCAGGCGAATTGGAAGAATTAACCGTTACCCGTGAGCGTAACCGCCTGGCCCGAGAAATTCACGATGGTTTGGGGCATTACCTGACCACAATCTATATGCAGATACAGGCGGCTGGCGCAGTGATGAAGTCAGACCCCGATAAAGCGCAAAGATCTTTGAGTAAAGCCAGCGAATTAACCCAGGAAGCATTAACCGATGTACGGCAATCTGTTGCGGCTTTGCGAACAGCGCCCGAGCAAACGCAACCGTTACCCAGTACGATCGCAAAATTATTATCACACTGCGACGGCACCCCACTTCACCCGGAACTGCAGGTATTAGGCACGCCGCGGCCTTTATCACCAACGGCGCATTTGACTCTTTATCGGGCTGCTCAAGAGGGCATCAACAACGCCTGTAAACATTCAGAAGCCACCAGGCTTTTGGTTACATTGGACTATCAAAATCCTGGCGAAGTGATGCTGCGCCTGCATGACAATGGCATTGGCTCCGAAGACCCAATTGGCGGCTTTGGGCTGCCAGGATTGCAAGAGCGAGTGAATCTTCTGCGCGGACGATTTAACGTTCAATCCTCAAAAGGAGAAGGCTTTACAATGGAAGTTGGAGTTCCTGGATGAAATCAATTCGTGTGTTAATTGTCGATGATCAGGCGCTGTTTCGCGAAGGGGTTCGCACCATCCTGTCAATTCGAGATGATATTGAGGTCATTGGCGAAGCATCTAATGGTGAAGAAGCGCTGCGCCTGGCAGCCCAGCATCAACCGGACGTGGTGTTGATGGATCTGCGCATGCCCATCATGGATGGCGTGACTGCTACCAAGCGCTTGAAGAGTACGCTGCCCGATTGTAAAGTTATCGTCTTAACAACATTCGACGATGAGGAATCGGTGTTTGATGGTTTGCGCGGTGGGGCGGTAGGATATCTGCTTAAAGATGTCAATTCAGAAAAGCTCTATGAGGCTATTCGCGCTGCCGCACGGGGAGAATATTTCTTGCTCCCTTCGATTACAGCCAAAGTTGTTGCTGAATTTTCACGGTTGGCCCCGCCAACACACCGAAGTGATCTCTCTTTAGTAGAACCGCTGTCCAACCGCGAGCTAGAAGTCTTGCGCCTCGTAGCCACAGGAGCCAGCAATAAAGAAATAGCCGATACACTCGTCATCGCAGAAGGAACGGTTAAAAACCACGTTACCAGTATTTTGAATAAAATGAGCGTGCGAGACCGTGCGCAGGCGGTATTAAAAGCCAAAGAATATGGCCTGATATAACCAGTTCACTTTCTTAGTATGCCTCCAATTGTGACTTCTGGTCTATTCCAATAAAACAGCTCCTTATTTACAATAACACTGCAAACAGAAATCCTATTTTCCCGAGGAAGCCAATGCAACAGACCAATTCATCTACCAACAAACCCAATTTAATGGTCACAATGGTTATTGGTATTGCCTTCATATCCATTGGAGCGCTGTTTTTATTAGATCAATTCCTCAATACGGGATGGCTGACTTTGATTATTGCCCCACTGCTTGGGGTGGGTTTATTAATCGGCGGCACAATCTATCACAAACCTGGTTTGAAGATTGGCGGGGCCTTGGTGTTGGGATTAGGTGCCAGTGCGTATTTCCTGCTTAATCAAAACCTTGATTATTTGAACTGGCCTCAACGCATTGGCTTTGCCCTGATTTCTTTTGCCCTGGGGTGGATTTTTATAGCCGGCTTTTCGCTTCTGGATAAGCAGTTTTACTGGTGGGCGCTGATCCCGGCAGCAATCATCGGTTCCACTGGTGGATGTTTCTTATTGAGTTCGCTGCGTTTCCTGGATTTTGTGCTCTACATTGTTACGGCATTAGGTATTGTCTTGCTGGCTACTGGAACTTTTAAACATTTGCTGGGGTTAATAATTCCGGGGGCTTTATTGTTAGGAATTGGCCCCGGTGTATACGTGGGGTGGGGGATTCCGGGAGACACCTCTTCAGCATTGGCGCGTACGGGTTCAATGCTGGTAGTTTTTGCTCTGGGCTGGGGTTTAATCACGCTCTTTAGCCGGGTTATAACCGCCAAATTTACCTGGTGGCCGCTAATTCCGGGGGGCATTCTGGCTGTCACGGGGTGGGGGCTTTATATTGGCGGTGCCCCAGACAGCGCATTGCATTTTATTGGCAATACGGGATCAGTTGGCTTGATTATATTTGGCATCTACTTGCTCTTGATGCGACGCGGATTTCATAGATAAACGAAATGAAAGGAATTTACAATGAAAAAAGGTAACATTGCAACCGCACTCATTCTCATTTTGCTTGGAGCCTGGTTCCTCTCAATTGAAGTTGTCCCAGCCATTAAAGCATTTGCCTACGGCGCAGACACCTGGCCGATTGCTATTTTGGGTATTGGCGGCTTATTTGCACTGGTAGGATTGGTTTCATGGTCCCCCGGGCTGATGATCCCAGCTATGATCATCAGCACAGTTGGTGGTTTGCTCTATTGGCAAAATGCAACTGGAAGATGGGAAAGCTGGGCCTATGCTTGGGCGCTTATCATTGTTGGGGTTGGCGTTGGCATTCTTTTAGCTGGCTTGATGAGCCGGGATCGGGGCGCCCTGATTGGAGCCATGTGGGTGATCCTTATTGGTGTGGTTAATTTTGTGGTGTTTGGCGCTTTTCTGGGCGGCGGAATAATAATCCAACAATACTGGCCGGTTGCCATCATTGCGGTAGGCCTGGTTGTGCTGTTAAGTGGTCTGTTTCGCAAGAAAGCCTAACCGTCCCGCCCCAGTAATTTTAGAATAGCTGGCAGGGCTTCGCGCGCGGCTGTTTCACCGGCTGAAATAATTTTTTCGGCGTGTGGAAACCCCAAAAACATAGTAATCTCATTGGGGATGGGCGGCTCCACCAGTACCTCAGGCTTGAATTCTAAAACCTGTTGGCTCGTAACTTGCGCCATCATCATTAATATGGACCAGTAAAAATCCATGAAGAATTCTGGCATGGGAACCAGCCATTGTGGTTTTCCTGGTATCACCCCTAATGGGGCGGCGGTAAAGGGATTCACCTGCACGTCAACTGCAATCAATATATCTGCCCCCATCTGCCTGGCTTCGATCATGGGGACGTTATCCAACACTCCACCATCCACAAGGCGTAAACCATCAAGGTCTATTGGCGAAAAAAGCCCGGGAAAAGCAGATGTAGCCATAACCGCAGTTAATAAAGGACCGCTCTGAAAAACAACCTTTTGAGCTTTGATTAGATCAACGGCAACCAGAGCTAACGGCAGTTTCAGGGCTTCAATCCGCAAATCCTCGCCAAACAATTGCTTTAGATATGCCCGTACACGAGTGCCTTCTAAAAGCCCTCGACGCCGGCGAGAGACATCCATGAGTTTCACCAACTCCCGAACATGTGCTAACTTCATCGCGCGCTCTTCAATATTGCTGACGGGCAGACCCGCAGCATAGGCAGCCGCAATAATTCCCCCCATGCTGGTTCCAGACAGGCAATCAATGGGAATTTTGGCTTCTTCCAAGACTTTTAATACGCCAATATGTGCCAGACCTCTTGCACCTCCGCCACCCAGGGCTAATCCAATTTTTGGCCTGCTTTTATTCTCCATGTAATACCTTTCGCGATGATGTTGTTCTGCCAAAGTGTAAGCCAGAAATTTTGACCTGTCAAACTGTAACATAATTTTGCTTGTAATGATATACTATGTTTTGTAACGAAGCCAATATACGAAGGGTAGAATATCCATGACGCGCACCGAACTATTTCCTGAAATTGAACCCAATCGCACCGGAATGTTAAAAGTTTCGGCGTTACATACGATTTATTATGAAGAAAGCGGCAACCCTAAAGGCAAGCCCATCGTCTTCTTGCATGGCGGCCCCGGCGGAGGAACGCAACCCAGCCATCGCCAGTTTTTTGATCCGGAATTTTATCGCATTATCCTTTTAGATCAGCGGGGGTGTGGCCAAAGCACTCCTAATGCAGAATTACGCGAGAATACAACCTGGGACCTGGTTGCCGATATTGAAAAATTGCGCACACATTTAGGAATTGACCGATGGGTCGTCTTTGGCGGAAGTTGGGGGAGTACACTTGCTTTAGCCTATGCCATTACCCATCCGCAGCGCGTGATTGGTCTGATCTTGCGCGGTATTTTCCTTTGCCGGCAGTCTGAAATTCACTGGTTTTATCAAGAAGGCGCTTCGAACATTTTCCCGGACTACTGGGAAAAATATCTGGCGCCCATTCCCGAATCGGAACGCGGTAACCTGGTAGCCAGTTATTACAAACGTCTGACCAGCGATAACATGGACACTCGGGTGGCGGCCGCTAAGGCCTGGAGCCAATGGGAAGCCGCGACATCCCGCGTGATCATTGACGATGCTGCTATTGAGTCGTTTGAGGATCCAATTAAAGCTGTGACATTTGCCCGGATTGAATGCCACTACTTTATTAACCGGGCTTTTCTTGAAACCGACTCATTCTTACTGGAGCGCGCTCGCGATATCAATCACATTCCAACCCGAATTGTGCAGGGGCGGTATGATATGGTGTGCCCAATCAGAACGGCCTGGGATCTAAAAAAGGCCATGCCCAATGCCGATCTTCGGATTATCCCGGATGCTGGTCATTCGGTACGCGAGCCAGGTGTTTCAGCCGCCCTGATAGAAGCGACTGAAGACTTCAAGCGGCTTTTTCGCTGATCTATCCACCGCCCAGTACGCTCATAATTAAAACCTGGTCACCGTCTTGCAGGCAGTAATCTTTGCTTGCCTGTCGGTCGTTGACCATCACAAGCGCTACGAGGAGGGAGGGGATACCCAGTTCTGTTAACGCCTCGTTGATCGTCAAGCCGGCGCCATCGATCGATGCTTCTTTTTCGCCGTTGATATAGGCCTTGAGTTGGCCGATGGGTTTAATAATAATAGACATTTGTAATTTTAAAGTTGCAGGGCAGGCGACGAAGTGATACCTGCCCTGTGTTGATAATGTTAGGCTGCTATCATTGATCTCAATCCAAGGCGCTCCAATGTTTCCGGAGTTGGAAGACCATTCTCAGACCAACCGCGTTGTTCGTAGTACATATCTAACAGGCGCTGAACATCTTCAAGTTTGGTGATTTGCCCTGCTGTTACACCGGTTGTTGGCGGGTCTTCATAAAACCAAGTAGCAGGAAGATCCCACTCCCGACCAAAGCCCTCGTTTTCTCTGGCCCAGAACATGCGGGTTAAATTCCATATTCGGGCGCCGACTTCTTCAAGATCTTTCCAGGTACGATGGACACCGGTAATAGCAGCCAGAACCGGAACATAAAGATCACGATCAATGCCCAACTCCACCCATTGAAGGCGGCACGACCCCAGGACATCAAACATGGGGCGGAAATCCTGAAGCCAGATAATTCGGGCGACTTTTTCTGGAACCACAAGATCGCGCCCCACCTGCAGGTCATATGTAATAGCCCATGAACGGTTATGATGTGCCCCGACATCGCATGTCATATAAGCCAGCAGCATGGCTGTGGCGTTGTGGGTGGCATATGCAGATTGTTCCATTCCTTTGACATGGATGGCAAATTTATCGCTGCCTTTACCAACCTGTTGGGCTGCACGCTTTACGCCCTGAGCCAGAAGCGCCCCAAGACCTTTGCGATAGGCAATCATTTCAATAAGTTTAAAAACAGCTTCTGTATTACCAAATCGAAGTTCCAGACCGTCTGTATCTTTGGTCGTCAAAATGCCTTTCTCAAAGCATTCCATGGCCCACCCAATAACGCCACCGGCACTGATAGTATCAATACCAAGATCGTCGCATAGCAAATTTGCCTGTGCAACTGCCTGTATATCCGCCAAGCCAACATTGGATCCAAGCATACCAATGGTTTCGTATTCGGGCCCTTCCACATAAGTTCCATAACGCTTCATGTGGCTGTATTTACCACAAGGGCAGGGGCATCCAAAACATCCCTTATCCGTGATAACGATTTCGTCTCGCATGACCGCCCCGTAGATTTTCGATCCCCCTTCAAACGACCCTGCGCTGAAATTTCGCGTTGGCAGCGCACCCACTTCATCACACCAACTGGTTACAATTGTTGTTCCGTAGGTTTGCCAGGGTTTAAGTCCCTCAGCTTCAATGCAGGCTCGATAGAGCGCCATGCCGGCCTTGCGATATTCATCCATATCTGCGACCGGAATAGATTTTGTACCTCGAATGACAATTGCCTTGAGCCCTTTGGCGCCCATCACGGTGCCAACGCCGCCACGCCCGGCCTCTCGCCCATAGTCGTGATTGATACAAGCAAATAAAACGCCGTTCTCGCCGCCTGGGCCAATAACAGCAACCTGAAAATCTTCGCCGTGCTTTTCTTTCAGGGCGACTTCAACTTCAATCGTCCCGCGGCCCCAGTAAGAAGCAGCATCGAGCAACTGGATTTTATCATCATCAATCACCAAATACACCGGGCGAGCACTGATACCCTCAAAAATTATTGAATCAATTCCGGCGTACCGCATTTCAGCGGTGAAATGCCCACCCAATGAGGAACTGGCGTACCCACCTGTCAGCGGCGATTTTGTTGTCCAGTCACATTTTCCAGCCCCGGGGACCATCAACCCCGAAAGCGGCCCCGACGATACAATCAACTTGTTCTCTGGACCTAAAGGGTCGGCATGAGCCGGCACTTCAGTGTAAAGAAAATACGCCCCAAAGCCTCGTCCGCCAATAAATTTTTGAGCTACCTCGGCAGGAGTAGGCTGTTTGCTTACCTTGCCTGAAGTTAAATCGACACGTAAAATACTGCCACCATATCCATTCATGGCCTTCTCCTTAGTTTGTCTTTTCGTCAGCAATCCAGAGCGCGGCGGTCCCGCAAACCTGAACGCAATCGCCGCACAAGTCACATTTCCAAGAGTGCTCAGCTAATTCAGCCCGTACAAACATAACGCCCTCCGGGCAAACAGATTCGCAGGCACCGCACAGGTCGCATAAATCGGCAACCACGTGATACGCGCCACGCTCATTCAGTTGGATTGCTCCGGTTGGGCATACTTCGGCGCATTCGCCGCACTGAGTGCATACTTTGACTTCATAAACACCCGGCTCGGGGAAGTGCGGAACAATCCGCAAAGCTGCTTTTCTGGGGTTATTTTCAGTAAATAAGTTTAAAGAGCAGGCTACCAGACAAGATCGGCAACCGCAACATTTGGCGCTGTCTGCGTAAAGTCGCATTTTTATCTCCTTCTGGGAATATATAACTATTATAGCTTATCAAAAGTTTTATTAACAGCCAATAGATATCTCTCACTTATCGCTCTGCCATTCATCATTAAACACCCAGTCGAAATAAAAAGCAGTGTATAATGAAGTTATCCAATGATTGGGAGGCAGCCCGTACCATGATCGTAATAAAATCACCCCGCACACGTGAAGAATTTAAGGCCTATTATTCAATGCGGTATCGTGTTTTGAGAGAACCGTTAGGCCTGCCCAAAGGCACCGAGAAAGACGATTACGAGCCATTAAGCGAACATTTCATGGCTGTTGACGACGAAAACGGCGAAATATTAGGGGTTGTAAAAATGTACGAGCGTGAAACTGGCGTGGCGCAATTCTCCCACCTGGCCGTATCGCCGGATCATCAGGGCAGGGGAGTGGGGCGTCTGCTGGTCAACTACCTGGAAGGCCGCGCCCGCGAACTGGGTTATAAGTCGATGGGGACGACTACCCGAGCCAGCGCAACGGGTTTTTATGAACGCTGCGGTTATCGAGTAACCGGCATCGCTTCGCCATTATTTGGGCGGCTGCAAATCCTCTGGATGGATAAGGACCTGGAAATAACCGAGGATACGAATAAGTAAATAATATAGACGAAGGCCCTGGCAAACCCCAGGGCCTTTTTGTTATTCTTGGTCGTCCTTGTTGGTTCGTCGTTGTTCAAAAATTTCGTAATAACCCTGGTCGAGCTCATCATTAGAAAGATGGGCATATCGTTGCGTCACGGTGATGCTGCGATGCCGGGCAAGTTCTTGTGCCAACTTAAGATTCCCCGAAGCCTTTAGAACCCGGGTGACGAAGTAGTGGCGTAGCGAATGGGGGGTGATTGTGCCAACTGCTGCTTCGCCCAGGGCTTCAGCAACTCGCTGGGCAATAATATTCCGCCCGGTGGTAGTCGTCATTCGGCGGATATGCTTGCCCGCACCTTTATCGTGCCGTGCAAACAAGGGAAGAGAGCCCAATTGCCGCCCAGAACTACCATCCAGTTTTGAGCGGGCGTCCAGATAATCGGTGATCGCCCGCATGGAGCGTTGAGAAAACCGAACAACATCTTCGCTGTTCCCTTTTCCGCGCACGATTGCATAATTCTCGTGGCGTTTAATTGATCCACGATCTAACCCACAGGCCTCATGAACGCGCAGCCCGGTATCCGCCAACGTCAACACAAACGCCCGGTCTCGCAAGTGTCTCAATCGTTCAGTATCGTTTTCCACGGGCGTATTAATCAGATTAATACAATGATTTATAAGTGTTTCTATATCTTCCAAGGGAAACTGAGGCAGCCGCCGGCCCAGCGGGCGGCGGTGAATTCCGGCCAGCAGACGAACGCGAGCGAGATTCAAAGAGGCCAGGTTTTCGGCGACCAGGTAATTGTAGAAGCGGATGACAGCCGTCAAATACAAACGTTCAGTTGTCGCTGCGTGGTCTTTAAGCGCCGTTATAAACCAGGAGATTGCATCCTCGGATAAATCTGCGGGGGAGTGCTCATCGGGGGAGAGATTATGATCAGCCAGGATTTGCGCGAATAATTGCAAGGCGTTATCGTAGGTGGCGGCTGTGTTGCGATTTCTGGCATATATTTGAATGAAATCATTTATAGCATTTGTAATTGTAGCCATGGGGGAGACCCTCTCTGTGGTCTGATTATAAATTGCTTTATGCTTATGATAATTTAACTTATCGAAAGCATAATTAGTATATCACTAAACAGGCTCAATACAAGGGGTATTATTCATCCCCCACCGCCAAAATTCCTTCAATCTATAAAAAGCTATTATGCATATTGAAGTTTGTGTTTTTCTGTTGCCCCCTGTTTATTGAATCAATAATCGTTGTGTCTTGCTCTTCGCTCTATTCCAATGCCCCCCTCCCCTTCCAGGGTGATCCTGCTTATTAATCATGGATGATTGATCCGTATGATAGAATTTGACCAATAGATACTGACTACGGAAGGCGCAATTCGGTGAAAATTACTCCAAATATATTTGCGATCCAAACATTGGTTGGTAATCAATATGTGATCCTGAGTGAGCAAACAGCAACCCTGATTGACACAGGCCTTCCAGGAAATGACCGCCGAATTCTGGCCGAAATATCATCTCGGGGTGTACACCCGGGCCAATTGAAGCATATCTTGATCACTCACGCGGATGGGGATCATTTTGGCTCTTTGCGGGCTCTTCAATCATATACATCTGCTGAAACCAGCACCAGTCTGGCAGAAGCCACTGCCATCCGTGCCGGCCAGTCTTCGCGACCATTAATTGCTAAAAATATTATCCAACGCGGACTATTCCGTCTCACTGGCAAATTATTTCGATCTGAGGCGGCTCGAATTGACATCATTCTGGAACCTGGCGTCATTCTTCCGGTTCTCAATGGTTTGCAGGTGCTGGATACAACTGGGCACACGCCAGGGCACATCTCATTTTACCTGCCAGAAGAAAAAATCCTCTTTGCCGGCGATTCGATTTGGATCAAAGGTGGAAAACCAAGCCCATCCAGCGGCGCAAACACCTGGAACGTTGAACTTGCCAGGCTTGCTTTTGAGCGCCAGATGGCACTAAACCCTAAAATTATAGCTGCCGGGCACTGCATCTTTTTTCTGTAATTCACGCCTATTTGAGATGACCATGCTCTTTGTGCGGTGGTTCTGAAATTCCTTCGGCAAAAGCATCATATATGCCATCTCGAATGGCCTGCCAATATTCCCGGGCGGCTTTAGGAGAATCGTTTCTGAAGCGTTCAAGCCATTCTGCCAGGGTTGGGTCTTTCAATTGCTGCTGTTCCCAATACTCAAGATATCCCTGAATAATATCAACAACCCGCGCGCTTTCCCAGTATGCAGAAGAAGCAGACTGATAATCGTGAATGGCCCTGGCTAACTCAAAGTTTGTATGCCAGTAATTAAAGTCCAGGTCGAAATGGCTCAAGATAATATCATCGACAATATCTTCCACCCATTTGCGGTGAAAACGACAGGAACCGCTGTTTTCAGAATACAACTCGTAAACAAACCGCTCAACGCTCTTACGCCCCAGTTGATGTGGCGGCAAATAATCAACATTGTAAAATGAGAAATATTTGCCCATCAGCGGCATGGGAGCAAACATACCCGGCACCCAGTATTGATTGGGTACCATGCAGCCGTTCTCGCCATGGGCCGTATAAACGGCTCGATCAATACTATTGATGCCATAATGTTCATCAAGATATTTGGCGGCAAAGCGCATGCCGCGCCGAAACGGTTCGCCTTCTGGTGAATACAAAATCATATTCGCCACTGCAACTGCATATACAGCATTTTGGGCTGAATCTACGACAATATCGAATTCATCGGGCTGGCAGGCAAAATTGAATTTTGGGCCCTCCGACGGCAGTCCAAAGTCCTGTGCTGGAATGAGCCCATCACTGATCAACTCCATAATCCAGGCAATCATCCCCCCTGCTTGAATGGCGTCCCACCCCATGGCGTCAATGGTTTTGTTCGCCAATTCAGCTGCCCGTTGATCAAAGATACCGCAGTTAGGTCCCAGGGTTTGGTAAGGTTCATAATCTTTTTTGTATTCGCCAAGATATTTCTTACAGGCAATCGCACAGGGCTCTCCGCAGTGTGCAAAATTCTTTGGGATAATCGTTTCTTCATTAAATTGCTTTAGGTAATGGGAAACTATAAAATTGCTATGCTGCTGCAGGCGTTGTTCTGGTGAAGCGTAAATGGATCGATAATTGAAACTGAACAATCGGTCATCGGCCGTGTGCATGTTCACGCCAAATGTCCCCCCAGTTTCAAACTCTGGCACATAACGATATTTTTGCGACAGCGCCAGGTCAGCTGCAATAGCCCGCTTGCCAAAATGCGCCAGAAAATACGCATCCAGTTCTTTGGCCTCTTTAAGCGCCGGATCCTGCCAGTCACCACCAAAGACAATTCCAACGATATGGTGATATTGCAATAATCGGGATCCCAGACCGCCGCGCCCAGCCCAATCATCAATATCCGTAATTCCGTCGTCCTTAATGGCATTAGACCCGATTGCCCCTTCGTTTGTGTAACGCGCCGCCGGCCCTAATGTTAGAATGCGCATTGGATCATCGCCAAATTGCCCCCGGTACTTTTCATAGAGCGCATGCTGCAAAGCATAAAAGCCATGCCAGTTTCGCCCTTGTGCATCGGTATAGCCTCTCCAGATCGGGTCCGGAAAACAAGGTTCTACTGTAATGGAATAGGCTTCGTTTTTAAGCTGTATCACAATTNNTGTCTTGAGCGGCCTGCCCTCGCAGCCAGACATAATTTGCGCCAACCCGGTGAAAAACGTGCATGGCGCCCCCAAGCGCTGAGACATAGAATCCTTCCCATTGGGGTGAGTAGCCGCAGAAAATCATCCGCCGGGTCCCTGGCAGCGGTGACCCAGCCAGAAGCCCTCCACCAAAGGTGAGGGAATTATTATCTTTTTGAAAGCGATCCCAACCATATTGGACGGGTCCGATCAACCCCTGATCCAATGGGCACGACACACCCCATGAATTTTTAGTAAGATCGATCACAATTTCGTATAATACTGACCGTTGAGCCATAATGAGCGCCTCGAGGATTGATTTACACAGATTATAATTGATTTATGGTTGTATCTTGTTTCTTTAGGAGAAAGAATAATGGGCAGTCATTTATTGCAATTGCCGTATGGCAGAACATATTTAACTGTGAAACTGCCAGACGGTATTT
>MTKX01026385.1_pt2 | contig 55822 bp, 42 predicted proteins | sample 1042771 | NCBI WGS metagenome assembly MTKX01 (sample SAMN06212183, study PRJNA360534) | anaerobic digester metagenome | biome: Wastewater treatment plant; material: sludge; isolation source: anaerobic digester fed with sludge from wastewater treatment plant | place: Denmark: WWTP Randers ...
GACGGTAAACTCCGGCACGTCGGCCAGGAGGGCGGCGCAGGGAATGCCCACGTAGCCCATGCCGATGACGACAATGTTCATGTGGTTGGTTTCCTCCGGGCAGGCTCCGCCGATCTGGCAACGAGGGGGTTGCCAGATCGGTGGTCAATTATGGCCCCGCCGGTCCAGACGGGAAGGTGCATCCGGGAACCCTTGCTTCCGATGTCCGGGGGGTGATGGTCATCCCTGGGTCGGCAGCGGTGTTCGGGTCAGTCTCCAGCAATCCTCTGGAAGAGGTAGCCCCGGCGGCGGCGGGTGACCAGGCGCCGGGGATGGTCGGGATCGGGCTCCAGCTTGTGGCGGAGGTTGTGGATGTGCGGCCACAGGCTGGCGGCGGTGCGGCCGTGGCCCGGTCCCCAGGTTTCCTGCAACAGCTCTTCCGGCGAAACCTCCTGGCCCATGTGCTGCAGGCAGCAGGCCAGGATGCGCAATTCGATGGGTGTCAGTGGNNCCGGCTCGCCGGCCAGGCGTACCTCGCAGCCGGTGCGTGCCAGGTCGACGACCAGGTCGCCGTCGACGAGAGTCGTCTGGCGACAGCGGCCACTTCGACCCGCGTCGCGGCGCAGCACGGCGCCGATACGGGCCAGCAACTCCAGGGAGCTGAAGGTGCTCTTGCTCAGGCAGTCGGCGGCTCCCAGCGAAAGGCCCTTGACCCGGTCCAGCTCGCGGTCCGAGGCCAGCAGGAGCAGCAACGGCGCGTGCAACAGGGGGAGCAACTGGTGGCAAAAGCGCCAGTCGTCGGCCCCGTCGTTGATCCCCAGGATCACCAGGCCGGGCGGGTTCTCCACCACGCGCCGCAGGGCCAGGGAGCCGGGACACATGCAGTCGACGCGGTAGCCCTCCTGTGAGAGGAGTGGCTGCACGCCCTGTATTGTAGACGGATCGTCATCCATGATCAAGATGCTGGCTACCATGACCATCCTGCGGCCGTTGAACCCTGCCGTTTTTGAACTAATCCGATTGGTGCAGCGGCGCCCAGAGGAAGAGGCAAAGGTGGAGAACCACGCGGCTCGGCGAACCGGTCAGTTGCACACCTGGCACTGGTACGATGTATGGGCACTATGGGAGAGAAGCATCCAGGGTGATGCTTGACCCGAACGCAGTGTATATCGACATTGGTTAAATCTGCGTTAAAAGAAGGTTAAAAATACCTTAAGAAACGAACAGGGACGCCGCGGTCAGTTGGCCGTTGCCAGGAGCCTGCACTCCGCGCTGTCGCGGGCGCACGACGATGGCCTCTACCTCGAGGGCATCTGGAACAGGTAGCCCTTTCCTCGTTCGGTGAGGATATAGCGTGGATTGGAGGGGTCAGGTTCGATCTTCTGGCGGAGATAGTGGATGTAGACCTTCAGGTAGCTGACCTCGTCGGTGTACTCCCAGCCCCAAACGTCATTGAGGAGGCGGCGGGCGGTGGTGATGCGGCCGGCATTGTCCACCAGGCTGATGAGCAGCTTGTACTCGATGGGCGACAGGTTAGCGGGCTGGCCCTCGACGTAGGCTTCGTGGCGGGCGCGGTCGATGGTCAGCCGGTCGTCGACGCGCAGGATTTCGCCGGTGGTGGAGGGGCGGCTGGCGCGACGCAGGACGGCCTCGATGCGGGCCATGCACTCCAGGCGGCTGATGGGCTTGGTCACGTAATCGTCAGCGCCCATCTGCAGGGCGCGGACCTTGTCCATCTCGTTGGTGATGGACGAGACCATGATGATGGGCACGTCCGAGATCTCGCGGATCTGGCGCAGCGTCTCCCAGCCGTCCATGCGCGGCATGAGGATGTCCAGGAGGACGAGGTCGGGCGCGATGTCGCGGACCAACTCGACGGCCTTGCGGCCGTTGCGGGCGTGGAGGACCTCGTAGCGGGCGTCGCGCAACTGCTCGGCTAGGAGATAGGAGAACTGCTCATCGTCTTCGACAATGAGGATCTTGATGTTCACGATACAGCGTCTCCATCGAGGGCGGGCCCCAGGGGAAGTGAGAAGCAAAAGCGGCATTCGCCTGCGGTGTGCTCCTCGTACCACAGCTTGCCGCCCATGGACTGCACGAGACAGGCGGCGATGGTCAGGCCGATGCCGTGGCCGCTTGTCGTCGGTTTCTCGTGGGGCAGGTCGACGCGGGGAGCGAGGAAACGGTCGTGGGCGGGGCCGCCGATGCCCGGCCCTCGGTCCACCACGCAGACGAACACGTCGTCGTCCCGGCCACGGGCCGCGATGCTGACCGTGCTGCCGGCCGGGGCGTATTTCAGGGCATTGTCGACCAGGTTGCCCAACACCTGCTGGATGCTGTCGGCGTGGCCCAGGGCAAAGGGCAGCTCGGCGGGCACGTCGACGACGATGGGATGGCCCATATCCCGCACGGAAAAGACACTGGCTACGCGGCGGATGAGGGGCTTGAGGGCCACCACGTCGGGCCTCGCCGCCCGGGCCGGCATCTGGGTCTGGGGCGAGGAGAGGAGTGAGCCCAGGAGTCGCTGCAGGCGGGCCAGCTCGGCCTGGAGGATGCCCAACAGCCGGCCCACGGGTGCGTCTTCTGTCTCCAGGCGGCAGGCCATCCGCTCTACCGCAGCGACGATATTGTTCACAGGCGAATTCAGCTCGTGGGAGATGGCGGCCAGGAAGCGGGCGCGCACCCCCTCCATGTCGCGGTAGAGGGCGCCATCGTGAATGAGGAGCAGGGCGCCCAACTGCCCGCCGTCGGCATCCGCCCACGGGGCTGCCACACCCACGACCGTGGCCGTGGGCCGCTCCGCCAGGCCGGTGCGAAATTCGGTGGGCAGGTTGAGATAGGTGGTACGCTCCCTCACCAGGGCATCGTTGAGGGCCACGAGCCAGGAGAGGGCCTGCGCCGGGTCGGCGATGGCGCCGCCCAGGCAGTCGGCCAGAAGGCGGCCGCGCCGCGCGTCAATGTTCCAGCCCAGGAACGCCTCCAGGGCAGGATTTCCATCGAGGATCTTGCCTTCACCGTCCACCACGCAGACAGCGGAGGGGAGGGACAACAAGAGCGAACGGCTCAGGGTTGCATCCATGGAACCGCCAGTTTTTGCCTCCTCTTTCAGAACAGCGCCGGCCAAACTCAGGAAGCTGGGTGCTCGCGCGACCGGTCAATCTTAGCATATTGGCCCGTTTTAGGCAAGCCGCGCCCGAGATGGTGCCGTGCCAAGGCACGCGTGTAACCTCTCAAAGTTTCTCACTTTGCCCTCGTCGGGCAGGGCGCGCGCTGCGTCCGTCCAATAGTGGTGGCGGCACATCACGTCCAGTTGGTCCGCATACCAGCGCTCGTCGTCGAGGTGGGTACCCGAGGCAGCAAATTCCTCGTGGAGGTGAGTGTTTCAAAGACCAATGAACGTGGCTTATCGCGGCCAGGAGCCGGATCTCTGCTCTGTCGCGAAGCAGCGATTCGTCGCGTCGAGCAGTGGGGCTCTAGGGCGCCCACGGCCCACTTTCCAGAAGGGCTGCAAGCGTCAGCGCCGACTCCTGGGCCACTCCCAGGTCACGCCCAAAGATGACCTGTCCCTCCACGACGACGCGCCCGGCGGCGGCATCACCCCACCCGGAAGTACCGGCGCCTATGACGAGCGTCTTCTCGGACGGGTTGAGGACTCCAGCCGTGTGCAGCACCGTATAGCCCGCATCCAGAGCAAGGAGGTACCCTCCTTGCTCCATGACCCGGCGAAGAAGGCTGTGGACACGGGGGTCGGCATTCAGTTGTCTCGCCGCCTGGCTCCCCCCGGGCAGGACCACGGCCGCGGCATCCTCTGCTTGCACTTCGCTCAGAGTCTTGTCGGGCGCCAGCGACACACCGTAACAGCCGCGCAGCGGGCCGGCCGTAAGGCCGACGAGCACAACCGGCAACCTAGCACGCCGCAGCGTCCGAGCTACCATGGCTACGTCGTGTTCCTCAAAGCCTGGAGCGAGCACGACTAGAACATTGGCGCTTCTTCCTCGTTGCATATCCCTCACCCTTCCTCAAAGTTTGCCCTGCCTCTACTCGAAATACCTGTGAACCGAGTCAGAGGCAGGGCCGGGGGGCAGGCGGCAGACGCTCCACCGTTCCGTTCACTCCCGCGGTAGAGCAGGCCTCTGGGGACTGACATCAGTATAGCACAACATCGTCTGTCCCCAACTGCCGACTTCTGCGCAAGGCGGCCAATCTCTGCCCCTGGTGCAGCACCGGCCGGTATACGCTGTGCATCCGTGGCCGGGCGACGCAAGCTGGCCTGCGACGCAGGCCAGTTTCAGCCCCTTGGCCGTCCGGTCATGCAGTTACACGTCAGAGTCGGAGGGTGAGGGAGCGCTCACGGACACCTTCGGCTGGCGGTAAAAGAAAAGCCACACACCGGGGACCATCATAAACGCGCCAGTCACTACAAACAGCGCCCGAATCGCGATTGCATCAGCGATAGGCCCAAAGATCAGCATGCCCGTCGGCATTACCGAGTTCATGATCAGTTGCTGAACGCCAGATACCCTGCCTTGCAGATCCGGCTTGGCCAGCTTTTGCAGAAGCATGGCGCGTCAAGGCATAGCCTGCCACTTCAGCACTTCGTTGAGCAAGAAGGTTTCCGTCAAGCGATGAATGCCATAGCGACGGTCGTCCACGGCACCTTGCACCTTCACCAGGCACAGGGCAACCAACTGCTTCAGCGCTTCCGGCAGCGACTCGTCGTCCAGCTCGCTCAAGGCAGCGAGCTGTTCCAGGCCGCCTCCCCCCTCGGCAACGAGGGGCATGATGGCCAGCACCTGGCGCGCCTGATCGGTGAGCAGGTTCCACGACTGCCAATAAATGTGTCGGTACAGGTCCTCCACCGACTGCCCGCGCGCCTGGCGCAGATTGTCGATGACTTTCGACAGAGGCAGGGAATACATCTGGCCGACGAGGAGCTTGAGCGCCAGGGGATTGCCGCCCACCGCCCGGTGAACCTGCAACAGATCTTCCTCCGTGGCATTGACGATGCCGGCCAAACCCCGGGTGCTCATCTCATGGCGCAAGAGCGCCAGGCTGTCGTTCTCTGACAGCTCGTCGAGGCTCAGGCAGTACACGCCGGGATGATCGTGAAGGCTATGGCGGCTGGTAAGCAAAAACCGGGTGGGCCTGGCCAGGTTCTGCAGCTCGGGTACCAGAGCCTGGTAGTCGGCCGCCGTCTCCAGGTTGTCGACGACGACCAGGTAGGGCGACGCACCAAGCCGGGCGCGAAGGCCGGCCCGTTTCTGCGCCAGGGGAAGCTGGCGCAGGTCTGGAAATCCAAGCTGCTCGATGAGGGTGTCCACGAGCTCTTCGGCCGAGAGCGCGGCCTTGCGCAGGGCCTGTTCCTGCAGCCCACTCCAGAAGGTGAATCGGTCCTGGCGCGCGCTTACCCAGGCAATGTCGGCAAAGAGGGAACCTTCGGCAAGGCTGCGGGCAACCGCCTCGGCCAGGGAGGTCTTGCCGATGCCGCCGATGCCCAGCACCGCCACCAACCAGGGTGGCCCCTGGACCCTCAAAGCGCTCACAACCTGGGAGAGCTTTTCGTCTATGCCAAAGAGGCGGGGTGGTTCCTTGCTCTCCAGGCGCTCCAGAACCCGGGCCGCCCTGCCGGCGCGCGCCTGGCGCTCCGCCTGCAGAACAGCAGCGGCAAGAGCCTCCAAGGCTCCCGCCTGCTGCTTGTAAACCACGTTCTCGGTCAGGTTCATGCGGTTGGCTGTCGCCGTTGCCGGTAGCCCGTCGAGGAAACGAAGCCGCAGAAGCTCGGCCGAGCCCCCGGCATGCTGTTCGAGGTCAGCCAGCGCATTCAACAGGACCTCTTTCACAGCCAGGGGGAGCGCACCGGGCGTCCGGTCGGCCAGGCGCTGGGAGACGACGAGCATCTCGCCCCATGGCCTGGCCTCGATCTCGCCACTGTGCCATCGACGAAGCGCGATGTGCACGGCTCGGGTCAGTCCTTCGAGCGTCAGGTTCACGGCTCTCTATCTCCCCCTTGAAGATCTGGCAGCCACATGGACGAGGACCAGTATACCACAACCCGTGCCGGGCGGCAACACCAGGCAACCGGCTGCGTATGCCCTGGGTGGGGCGGATTCTGCCTGCGCATGGTGGGCGTGAGGGCACGGAGAAGCCGTTGTACACGCTTTCTTAACCTAGATCGCTACCGACTCCGAACCCCTGGTTGACCCATCCTTAACCTTCCCGGCGTATAATATCACCAAGGTTCTCAGTCGTGAGCTGTTACGCACTGGCGCGGACAGCCGTTGTGGGCCATAGAGCCTGGAGCGCCGGGAGCCCTAACCCCCTACATTGTCGTCTGCTACCTGGCTATTTATATGTCAAGCCGAACTCTTCTGGTCTCGATTCCCGGCACTCCCTCATAACTGTAATCTGGAAGAAATATCCTTATGATAGGATCAGACCGTGCGGCGCTTCCCCCACCAGGTTCCGCCAATAACTCGGTTCAACGGGGCACTGCCACACACATGGTAAAGGAGAAGGGAGAATGACCATGCGACAGCGAGCATCTCTTGGCGCGCAGACGCGTCCCTGGAGGGTCACGTTGATCGTCCTGGCGGCGATGCTGATGGCCGCGGGGTGGGCTGGCGCACAGACGCCAGGCACCAACTTTGAGGAAGGCAACTTTTGCGTCCAAGACTATCTGTCTGGTGCAGTATGCACCGCTGAGGATGTCCGGATCGCCAGCATATCGCCCGCAATCCAGGAAGTATGCTTGACAGCCGGAGACGTTGCTTCCGCCATCTTCACAGTGCAGATCGTCACCAATGCTACGGACCGATACGACATTGGCGTGTTTGTAGCGACGGATGGCGGCTCGGCCTTGAGCGGGGATTCCTGCTATCACGACTTTCTGCAGCCGGCTACCGACGGGCCATGGGACTTTGTAACCACCTTCCGCGACACCGACGGCGACGTATGTGCGGACACCAGGTCAACAGATCCAGACGTTTACTATACATTCCAGCAAGCAGTCCAGATCCAGTGTGTGGACGCCAACGGCGACGGCGTGGTTGATCCGTTCAGCGCCTGCACGAGCTGGGACAACAAGGAGAGCATTAACTGTCTGGACGTGAAAGGCGCCTATCCCGGTACCCCGTCCAAGTGCCGGTGCGAGACGGCCGTATCAGACCCGCCCATCCTCCTCTATACCGGCTACGACTGGGGCGACTTGCCAGACAGCTACAACACGTACACCGAGAGCGACGGCGCCCGGCACGCCATCCAGGACCACACCAACACGGGCTCACCGCAGACGCTAGGCGGTGTCCCCGCCGTCTGGCTGGGAACATTGGTCGATTACTCGCCCACCGCCGAGAACAACGGCCAGCCCGATGAGTTGGCCCTGGGCGACGACACGAACGATCTGGACGACGAAGATGGCATCGCAGTAACGGGCTACTGGTCGGTTGAATATGGCGGCCAGATCGTGGTGGACGTGAACAGCTCGGAGGGGACCTGTACCGGCTGCCGCCTTGGCTTCTGGTTCGACTGGGACAACAGCGGCACATTTGACGAGGGAGAGGGTTACGTGCAGCCCGTGGACTATGGTTCTCAGACGGTGACCTTTGACATTCCAGCCATGCCGTCCTCGTCCCTCGTCCTTGCTCGATTCCGGCTCTATGATGGGAGCTATGTCGGGCCCATCCTGCCCACCGGAGTTGTGACGAACGGGGAAGTGGAGGACTATGTGCTGGACATCACGCCGACCGCGGTCACCATGCTCTGGTTCGAGGCTACGAGCTGGGGAGATTCAATCTTGACGAGCTGGAAGACGGCCAGTGAGATCGACAACCTGGGCTTTAACGTGTACCGGGCCGAGTCGCCCGACGCAGAGCCCGCAAAACTCAACGATGCCCTGCTTCCCAGCAAGTCTCCTGGCAGCCTGATCGGGTACGAGTACAACTATCTCGACCGCACGGCCACACCTGGCGTCCTCTACTACTACTGGCTGGAGGCGGTCGACAGCCGGGGTGGGACAGAGCAGCATGGACCGGTATCGGCTATCCTGACTCCACGGACCCTGTATCGAGTCTTTATGCCGGTGGTCAAGTAGGCCGTCCCTGGCACCCCACGTGGCCACTTACCATGGCCACGGACCAACGTAAGCGGAGGCGCTCTTGCAGAGCGCCTCCGCGTCATGCCTTTTGTCGCCTGCTGCCCCTCAGGGACAAGATCACACGAAAATTCCCTTGGGCACGGCCACGCGCACGGTGACCGCCGGATCCACGATCTGGCCGATGCGCACATCGCCGGCGATGCTGACCAACACGTACGCTTCCTCCTGGCTCAGCCCCTTCTCGCGCTGCAGCCACGACACCATATCCTCGAGCGCGATCTTGATCGCCTCCTCCAGGCCCCCCTCCGCCGACGCGATGGTCATGATCTCCGTCGGGCTTTCGAGGCGGGGGCGCTCGATGGGCATGTCGTGGCGCACGTCCAGGCGGATCGTGACCTCGGCGCCACACTCGACGCCGGTGCCACACACCTCCCCGTCGCCCATGGTGGCGTGCACGTCGCCCACACCGAACAGCGCGCCCTCGACAAACACCGGCAAGTACATCTTGCAGCCGGCCTTGACGTCGGTCGTGTCAAGGTTGCCCCCATGGGCCCCGGAGCTAAGGGTAGTTATGGGCTCCAGGGGAGCCACGCCGATGGTGCCAATCATGGGCTTCAGCGGCAGCCGGACGCGGCTGCCGTATCGCATGCTACCATCCGGTTCCACCTGGAAGACCCTGGTGTAGGGGCCGGGAATGGTATCTTGCAAGAAGCCAAAGCCGGGGATGATCAGCGCTGCGCCCCAATTCCAGGGCTTGATCTCCAGGATCTCGGCCACCAGCGTGTCGCCCGGCGCGGCTCCCTCCACGTACACCGGACCCGTCGCCGCATTCACGTGGCCGAGGTCGATCTTGCTGGCCGAGTCCTCGTCGGAATGGATCTGATCGTCCAGAGCGTCCAGCGTCTCAAAGACGATTGTCTCCCCCGGCTGGATCCGAATAGCCGGTGGGTGCGCCGCGCTAAAGGTGTACGTCGCTGTCTCTTTGCTCAGTCGAATCATGGTCCCTCCTCTCAGAGTAGGAAATACCCTTGTGCGCCAGGAGCCTTCTACCCGCCAAACAAGAATTCTATTGCCGTATCCTTGACTTGCCTCATCGAGGGCCGCGCTGCCTCTGTCGCCTCGGCGTACTCCATCACCAGGCTGAGCCTTCCCGCGCAAGTAACCACCCCCAACACCAGGTTGACGGTAGCCAGAGGAAAGCCGCCTCCGGGCTGCATGATCAGGCGATCGAGCTCCAGCGCCCCATACTGCGTCGGAAAGTCCATACGTGTCAGATTCGTCACCGCCGTTCCGAGGAAGACCCTGTCCAGCGACTCTTGCCCCTCTCTTCGGAGAATAGACTGCACGACGTCGTCGCGTCTGCCAAAGGCAGACAGCTTCTGGTAGCGCGGATGATGCGGCGCAACAAGCGGGCCCAGCTTCTTGAAATGGATGGCTTCCAGGACGGCCGAATCCAGATAGCACCACATCAGAAACTGACCGAACAGGCTCTTGTTGGTAAAGAGCGGCTGCACCTTTCCGTGCAACCTTCGCGCATTCGCCCAGAAACCAAGCCTCTCATCGTACTTGTGCTTCAGGGTGACCATCCCGGCATAAAACCCCATAACCTCGCCGGCGGGCTTCTGCAGCCGATCTCGCACGTTGGCGGCAATCGCGATACTCGGGTGGTAGGGCTTCTCCCCCTCGACACGGCATTGTGCTCCGACAAAGGCTGCCGTCAAGGCAGAGTTTACCGTGACCTCTTCCTGCCTGCAGCGATCAGCCAGTGCTGCCGTCTCGGCTTCCGTCAGCTCAATCGAGAAGATCCGGTGCTCGTATCTTGCCCAATACGCTTTGTTGATGGCCCTGTAGTCTTCCTCGTCGAAGACGATCCTATCCTTTTCCCACTGCCTGTTGATGCGCTTGATTAAGAGTTGGGCGATCGGGTTCGACGAGACGTCATCCGGCATTGTGTCTCGATCGATGACGACCGGATCGGGCAGCACCTCCACGGCTCGATCCGGGTCCCCAAGGTGGAACATCAGGTCTCGGGCCAGGTAGGCCAACGACAGGCCGTCGCAGATGATATGATGGCATAGGATGATCACTTCTGAGACGCCGGGCGATTGGACCAAGATGAACCGTATCGCCGGCCGCAGTTCGAATTCAAAAGGTACCTTGGCCGCTTCCTGCTGCACCTCGATCCAGTGTTCATCCGATTCTCGAGGGACGACCTCCACCGGGATTTCGCCCACCCCTTCCGATGTGAACCAGGGAACGTGATCCTGGTCCTCCTTGATCCGGACCCTCAGGTTGACATGTCTCCGCTGCACCTTGGCAACAGCATCTCTCAGCATCGTTTCGGATACGTCGCCCCCGATTCGGGCCATCATCGTCACAACGGAGTAGGGAGAGTGTCTGAGCATGCGCTCCAGGGGAGTGACTTTTCTTGCATACGGCTTGGGATCTGGATCGAGCACGAGGTTCTCCTTTCCGATGTCACCACTGAAAGGCCCACGAGTCGTCTCTTTTATGACTACATTGTACTCATATCCAGGGCCTCGTCAAGTGTTCACTATCGTCTAAAAAGAAAGACCTGACAGAGGACCAGAACCTGTAGCTGCGTAAGAGGCGAGTACAAAAGACGCTCAGCAAAGGAAAAGCCGTTGCCGGGTGCCATTCAACCCCCGACAACGGCCTTGCAAACGCAATTCGCAACGATTCTGACTTTACGCCGCCTGCTCCTGCTCTAGACGCTTCCGAAACTTGTACCCGTACACCAACATCCCATCCTCGCCCTCTTCGCGGAGCTTGCGGGTGACCATCTCGACGCGCATGCCGATCTCCAGGTCGTCCTGGTCCACGTCGGTGAGCTGCGCCGTCACCAGGGGACCCTCGTCCAGCTCGACCAGCGCCACGGTATAGGGCACAAACTTTTCGTAGCCGGTGGGAGCCTGGTAGATCGTCGAATAGGAATACACCGTCCCGTTGCCACTAAAGGTATACGGCTCGTAAGCCGGTTTGCTGCACTCGGGGCATACGTCTCGGGGCGGAAACAGCTTGGCCCCGCACTTGTTGCAGATTTCGCCGACCATGGAATAGCGTTGGTTCTGCAATCTCCAATGCCGGGGAATACTCATGATAATTCCTCCTTCATATACCTGTATTATACCTGTTTTTTATAGTCCATCAAATACTCGCCTTTAGATAAACGGTGATACACTGGACACGATCCTGTGCCAGTCCAGCACATTAACAATCGAGTTTCGAGCCGTAAACAGCCGGTTTAGCGCTTCTTCTTGGCCTTCTTGGTGGTCTTTTTGACCACTCTTTGGCGCTCTTTCCGCGCTCGAACCCGGCCTGCCGGCCAACCGGGCGACTTTCCGCGAGCTTTGGGCTCACGCGCCGGCGTGCTAATCTGGCTGAAAAGACCTCCCAGCCCCTGCAGGACTCGCTCCGGTGTCGGGTTTTCCTGTGCCTTTTGCCAAGGAAGCGGGCGGTCAGCGATCAGGCTGCGCGCCAGAAACAACTGCCATTGGGCCAACGTGACCAACAGCGTCCACCGGTCGCAGGCATCCGCGTCCTGAAAACGAGGCAAGGTCCACGCCAGGTACTGTTTACGAAACCGGATGCCAGGCTCCACGGGCCAACGATGTTGGTAGCCACGCCATAGGTCAACCAAGGCTTGCTCGTTCGGTTTTTGACCGAACGGCGGCTGGTAAGCCAGCCACAACGGGTTGCCAGGTTTCTCACGTTCGCGGTGGGCTTCCACCAACACCACACTGAACACTGTGTCCGCATCCTGGCGAGCGTGAAGTCCATCCCAACGCCGAAGACGCACCTGGCCCCACTTCTCATCCTTCACTTCCACCGTCTCTTGGGGTTCGCCCCAGGTCCCCGGTTCCTTGAAAGCGAAGGGCTTGCCATGCACCCGCGGACGGCCTTTGCCACTGTACTCGCCGGGAGCTCGATATAGCACCCGGTCACAACGCATCCGAGCCAGAGCGCCACACGGTTCCTGTTTCAGCGGACCGAGAAAGGAGTGGTTGCCGTACTTGCCATCCGCGACGATGAGATGAAACGTCTCAAGCATCTCCGTCTGCCGGTGTTGACACAACTGCTTCACCTGCTCCACACCAACTTGAACATCGGTCTTCAGGCTGACAACGCGTCGGATAGACAAGGGTGGTGCCCAACTGGAATTGCGCTCGGGTGCCCAAGCCAGGATGGAATATGGGTGTGCCACGACAACCGGTGCACCTAAGCCTGTGTCCGAGCCGCTATGAACGTACTGTCTGTCAGGCATGGTTCGTGCTTTGGTGTGCGGCCAGGCAGTGCTATCTAGCGGAAATACGAGGATGCCTTCCTTGGGTAGACGTTGAGCGAGATAGCGCTCCAGTTGCCCTCGGTCCTGGCGGCCATCCTCAATGGCGGTGTATGCACTGTACCATTGGCGTCGGAAGACAGGAGACCGGCTCAACTGTGGAAAGGAATAAATGGGTGCACTGAGCAGCAGAGCGTCCACCAGTTCGAACTGAGCATCCCTGGAAAGAGTGAGCACCTGGCTGTAGACGGTTTGACGAAACTCGATTAAGTTGTTAAACTCCTGCATGGTAGAAACCTCACGGTCGCGATACCTGAAGTTTCTATCATGGGGCGGTTTTGCGCAAGTCGCAGACCGCCCCGATCATTTATCTAAACACGAGTCAAATAGCCCAATGGTCCTAACACCCGCATCGACCTCACGCTTCGAGGATGTGGGTGATGACGGTGGCACCGCTGCCGCCAATATTCTGCGCCATGCCCAGGCGGGCGTTCGGGATCTGGTTGGGGCCCGCCTCGCCACAGAGTTGCTGGACCACTTCGACCACCTGGTAGATTCCAGTCGCACCCACGGGATGGCCGCGCGCTTTCAGCCCGCCCATGGTGCAGATGGGAATCTTGCCCTCGCGGGCAATCTCACCATCCCGGGCAAGGCACAGGGCCTTCCCCCGCTCGGCAAAGCCGGTGGCTTCCAGGCTCAGGGCCGACATGATGGTAAACGCATCGTGCAGTTCAAAAAGGTCGATGTCGCGCGGGCCAATACCGGCCTGCTGGTAGGCCTTGAAGGCCGAGGCCTCGGCCGCTGCAAGCCAGAGGGGATCCCGCCGGTCGTGAACGGCCACTGCGTCGGTGGCCATGGCAGAGGCCCGAATGTGCACCGCGCGGCCATTGCCGTATTCGCCGGCCATGTTCGACGGGCAGAGCACCACAGCCGCCGCCCCGTCGCCGATGCCCGACGAATCGAGGAGGTTAATGGGGTCGGCAATCATCCGTGCCTTGCTGAACTGCGCCGCCGTCACCGGCTGGCGGAATATCGCGTTGGGATTGCCCACGGCGTTGCGGTGGGCATTGACCGCGAACGGCGCAAAATCCTCGTGGCGCACCCCATGCTCGTGCATGTAGCGGCGCATCAACAGGGCATTGATGCTCACAAATGTCAGCCCGTGCACCGACTCATAGTCGGCATCCGCCGCCATCACCAGGCCGGTGGTCGTCTCGGCATTGACGGTGTCGGTCATCTTCTCGACACCGCATACCAACACCACGTCGTGGAGGCCCCCCGCCACAGCGGCATAACCCAGGCGCAGGGCCGCTGCCCCCGAGCCACAGGCCGCCTCGACCTTGACGGCCTCGATGCCGCGCAGCCCCACAAAGTCGGCGATGAGCGCGCCCAGGTGCTCCTGTCCCGTGAGAAGGCCGGAAAGCATGTTGCCCACGTACAGGGCATCGGCCATCTCGATGCCGGCATCGGCCATAGACGCCAGGATGGCCTCACCCGCCAGGTGGCGCAGCGAGCGATCCCAGTGCTCGTCTACTCGGGTTTGCCCGATACCGATGATGCTGACGTCTCTCATATTCCTTCCCCAGGTAGCCATTGCCCACAGGGCTAATGCATGTGCAGCTTGCCGCGATAGCGGACGTATGTGCCATAGTCGATGGGCTTGCGGCGCTGAACATAGACCTGGGTGATGGGCGCCCAATTGCGACGCTCCTCGATATGGTCTGTAACCCGCAGGGAAATGGCGTCGCTGCCCGCTCCACTGCCAAAAGATACCAGCAATACCCGCTCGCCGGGCTGCGCCTCGTCCAGGATGGCCGTCAGACCCAGCAGGGCAGAGCCGGCATAGGTGTTACCCACAACGGGACACAACAGGCCGGCCCGCGTCTGTTCCACGCTAAAGCCCAGGATCTGGGCCGCTCTCTGGGGGAACTTTGGGTTTGGCTGGTGAAAGACCGCCGCGGCATAGTCCCCGGCCGTAGTGCCGAGGGATTCCATGAGCTGCCGCGCAGCTGCCAGGACGTGCTTGAAATAAGCCGGGTCGCCGGTAAAGCGGCTGCCGTGCTGTGGATAGTGCTGCATGGGACGCCGGAAAAAGTCGGGTGTGTCGGTGACGTAGGAAAAAGAGCCCTCGACCACGGCCAGGGCGTCCTCCGCGGGGCCCAGCACAAATGCCGCACCGCCGGCCCCTGCCGTGTACTCCAGCGCATCGCCCGGCCGCCCCTGGGCCGTGTCCATGCCGATGGCCAGGGCATAGTCGGCCATACCCGAGCCCACGAAGGCAATGGCCGCCTGGATGGCCTCGGTGCCTGCCTTGCAGGCAAACTCCCAGTCTGCCGCCTGGGTGGCCGGCACGGCGCCGATGGCTTCGGCGACAATGGTCGCCGTGGGCTTGACGGCGTAAGGGTGAGACTCGCTCCCCACCCACACGGCACGAATGGCGCCCGCATCCCGCCCGGAGCGAGCCAGGGCATTGCGCGCCGCCTCGACCGACATGGTGGCAGTGTCTTCATCGGGGCCGGGAACTGCCTTTTCTTCCACGGGCGAGCCGCTTCGCCCATCGGTCCAGATGCGATCCACTTCGCTGCCGGGCAGCCGGAAGCGGGGCACGTATGCCCCATAGCCTGCAATCCCCACGTCTCGTATCGGTTTCAAGAGCATCTCGTCGTTCGTCTCTCTCTTAGCATCCTTTATCAGCAAAAAAGGGCTCCGCAGAGCCCCTCCCCTCATCGGGGCGAGTATACTATATCACAGGCACCCTGTCAAAAACTATCACACTCACCACAGGGCCTTTCAGAAGCTACCGCGCCCTGCGCGGCAGCCGGCAACCTGACCATAAACGTGCTGCCCTGCCCCACCTGGCTCTCCACCCAGATCTCGCCGCCCTGGGCCTCCACGGCCAGCTTGCAGAAGAACAGGCCCAGCCCCGCCCCCTTGTGCCGGCCCCCAGCCGGATCGAGCTGCTGGAACTTCTCGAATATTCGAGAACGGACACCGGCCGGGATGCCCGGGCCAGAGTCCGTAACACCCATCAGCAGCCTGGCATCCCCTCCTTCCGGATCACGTCGGGCCCACAGGCATACCCTCCCGCCATTTGGCGTGTACTTGAGGGCATTATCGGCCAGGTTGTGCATCACTCGATCGATGACGTACGCGTCCACCCACAGGCACGGCAGCCCGGGCTCCACCTCGACCTCGAGCAGGATGCCGGCGGGCGTCGCCAGCGGCCCGAGCCGCGTGGCGATGGTTTGCAGCAAGGGCTCCACCTCCACCGCCGTAGACGCAAGGCCCATCTGCCCACTTTCCAGGCGGCTCACGTCCAACAGGTCGTTCACCAGGCGCATGGTTTGTTGGCTGCTCTGCCGGGCCAGGCTCAGGACAGTCGCCGCACCGTGGTTATGGCCGCCCTCCAGCTCCAATTCCATCAGCTCCAGCCCACTGACGATCACTGACAACGGCGAGCGCAGATCGTGCACCAGCAGCTCGATCATCTCCTCGCGCCACTGAACCAGCTCGCGCTCCTCCGTCAAGTCGCGCAGCACCAGCAGCCAGCCCTTGACCTGGCCCTCGCGGCCGCAAACGGGTGTCAGGGTGCGCTCTACGAGCTTGCCCGCGGACCCAAGAAACACCTCGTCTCGCTTGAACAAGGTATCGCCAGCAGCCAGGGCCCGGCAGTCGTCCTCGAGACTGCCGAGGGTATAGTCCAAGAGCGATAGGAGAGACGACCTGCCGTCGGGGCAGGGATCGTGCAGCGAATGGGAGAGCAGCTCCAACTGCGCTACGCCCACAAAGTCAGCCAGGGCGCGGTTGGCCATCAACACCCTATGTTGGTCATCAAAGAGCAGCACGCCCTCGCGCACGGTGCGCAGGATCGAGTCGAGCTCCTGCACGCGGCGCGCCAGATCGGCATCGGTGCGGGCGTAAAGGCCGGCGTTCTGAATGGCCAGCGACGCCTGCGCGGCAATGATCGACAACACTTCCTGGTGAGAGAGATCGTAGCTCTGCTGGCTCGAAAAGGATTGGACCGAGATGACGCCCATGGCCCGTCCCGTCGCCAGGAGGGGCACGCCCAGCCACGAAGCCGGCGGCCGGCCGATGTTGTCGATCCCCAGGGTGCGGAGATGCCCCTCGAGATCGTGGCGGATCAGCAATGGCGCCTGCGTGCGGAGGACGTATTCGGTGAGACCATTGCCGGCCCGACGCGCGCGCCACGAGACCCGTTTGCCCTCCTCGAAAGCGAGGGGGAACGTGACTTCGTCGGTTTCGGCGTCATACAGCGCCACGTAAAAGTTCTCGGCATCCATCAGGCGGCCGACCTGGACGTGGATTGCAGGCAGGATGGTGTCCAGGTCCAGGCTGGCATTCAAGGCCTGCCCGACAGCCTGCAAGCTCTTCAGCTCCTGGACCCGGCGCTCCAGGCGCTGATGGGCAAGGCCCAGGCTGCGCACGCCCAGGGAGGTGATGATGATGGCCAGCGTCATCATGCCAAAGGGAAAAAGTCCCAAGCGCGTGTAGGTCAGGGCCATCAGGGGTGCAAAGACCAGGGGAAGCCCTTCGTAGACAAGCACTCGGTTCAGCGAGCGTATGTACGTCCCGAATCGTTCCCGGCCCGCCGTCCCAAAGTAAATGCCGGCCAGGAGGAGGTTCGCCGCCAGGTAGGCAACGGCCAGCCCGGCGACAGGTACGATCGACCGCCAGGTGGTGCCGGCAAAGGGAGTGGTGCCGCCCAGGGCCTGGTAAGCAGCGCCAGCGACCAGGATGCTGGTCGTTTGCAGCGTGGCGTTGGCACTGGCCAGGCGAACGGCGGCAGGAAAGCCTGGTTCCAGGCGCCCGTCGAGCTTGTCGGGCAAGATGTAGCGGATGGCGCCGTGAATGAGCGCCCCCAGAAAGGCAATCCAGGCCGTGGGCACGATCCCGAGGATCAGGTAAGCAGTGATGGTGGTCGTGGGCAGGAGCGAACCGCGCCCGCCGGCCATGGGAATGCCAAAGGACGTGGTAAAGACGATGAGCAGGGCAAAGAACACTCCCAGAAGCAGGTTCTCAGGCCCCGGCGGGAACCGCAGGGAAAGCACCACCAGGACAGCCAGGATGGCAATGGCTCCGGCGCTGAACACGACCGTGCGTCGTCGTTGCGTCATCATGCCATCCGAGTCTAGCGGCCTTCCAGCATCCCCCTCAGGAACTGCCCTGTGTAGGAGCGGCGGACGCGCGACACCTCCTCGGGCGTGCCCTCGGCCACCAGCCAGCCGCCCGCGTCGCCTCCCTCGGGCCCAAGGTCAATGAGCCAGTCGGCAGCCCGGATCACGTCCAGGTTATGCTCGATGACCACTACCGTGTTGCCCTGGTCCACCAGGCGGTGGAGTACTTGCAGCAGCTTCTCGATGTCGGCAAAGTGCAGGCCGGTGGTGGGCTCGTCCAGGATGTAGAACGTGCGCCCCGTCGAGCGGCGCGACAGCTCCTTCGAAAGCTTGATGCGCTGCGCTTCACCGCCCGAGAGGGTAGTGGCCGGCTGCCCCAGGCGAATGTAGCCCAGCCCCACGTCGGAAAGGGTCTGGAGCTTGTTGCGGATGCGCGGCACGTTGGCAAAGAACTGTAACGCCTCGTCCACGGTCATGTCCAGCACTTCGGCAATGTTCTTGCCCTTGTAGCGAATCTCCAGGGCCTCGCGGTTGTAGCGCTTGCCGTGGCAGACCTCGCAGGGTACGTAGACGTCGGGCAGGAACTGCATCTCGATCTTGATGATACCGTCGCCGCGGCAGGCCTCGCAGCGCCCCCCCTTGACGTTAAAGCTAAAGCGTCCCGGCTGATAGCCCCGGGCCTTGGAGTCGGGCAGGCGGGCAAAGAGGGTGCGGATGTCGGAAAAGACGTTGGTGTAGGTGGCCGGGTTGGACCGGGGCGTGCGGCCGATGGGGCTCTGATCGATGTTCACCACTTTGTCAATGTGCTCCAGCCCCTCGATGCCGGTGTGCTTACCCGGCTTGGCCTTGGCACGGTAAAAGTATTGGTTCAGCCGCTTGTAAAGCACCTCCACCACCAGGCTGCTCTTGCCCGATCCCGACACACCCGTCACGGCGACAAACGTCTGGAGAGGGAAGCGGATGTTGACGTCCTTCAGGTTGTTTTCGGCGGCGCCCATGACGGTCAGCACGTTGCCATTGCCGGGCCGGCGCGTGGGGGGTATGGGGATGCGGCGGTCACCGCGCAGGTAGGCAGCCGTCAGCGACTTCTCGCAGCGCAGGAAATCGGCGGCGGCAGCCGAGCAGACGATCTCGCCGCCCTGCTCGCCCGCCCCCGGCCCCAGGTCCAGGATCCAGTCGGCGCTGCGCATGGTCTCCTCGTCGTGCTCGACGACAATGACGGTGTTGCCCAGGTCGCGCATGCCCAACAGGGTGCGGATCAGGCGGGCGTTGTCGCGCGGGTGCAGGCCGATGCTTGGCTCGTCCAGGATATAGAGCACGCCCACGAGCCGCGATCCGATCTGGGTCGCCAGCCGAATGCGCTGGGCCTCGCCGCCCGACAGGCTGGCCGCCCGGCGGTCGATGGTCAAATAGTCAAGCCCCACGTTCACCATGAACGACAGGCGGTCGCGCAGCTCCTTCAGGATCTGATGGGCAATGGTCTGCTGCCGCCTGCTCAACGGCGACGGCCTGCTCCCTTCGCCCCCCTCCCCTCGCAGGGGAGGGGCCGCACCGTCCCGATGGTCCGGCGTCGGGAGGGGAGAGGTCCCCTCCTCACCCTGGAGCTCTTGCACCCAGCCCAGCATCTCGGTCACCGACATGGCCGTCACCTTGTCGATGGGCAGGTCCGTGACCGTCACCGCCAGCGCCTCGGGCTTGAGCCGGCGCCCTTGGCACACGGGGCACGGTCGCTCGGCCATGTAGCGCTCGATCTCTTGTCGGGCATAGTCCGACGAGGCCTCGCGGTGCCGGCGTTGCAGGTTGGGGATCACCCCCTCAAAATGCGTCGTATACGTGCGCTGGCGCCCCTGCGACGTCCTGTACTGAAGGGTCACCTGCTCGCCGCGCCGCCCGCCGTAAAGGATATGGTTCACCTGGCTGGGCAGCAGCTCGCGCACCGGCACGTCCAGGGGAATCCCCTCCTGGTTGGCCGCCGCCTCCAGGAGCTGGCGATAGTACGTGTCGCCGGACTGTTCCCTGGTCCAGGGCTCCACGGCACCCTGCTTGAGCGACTTGCCGCGGTCGGGGATAACCAGGTCCGGATCGATCTCGAGCTCGGTGCCAAGGCCGGTGCAGGCCGGGCAGGCGCCATGGGGACTGTTGAAACTGAAGGTGCGCGGCTCGATCTCGGGCAGGCTCACGCCGCAGTGAACGCAGGCGAAATGCTCCGAGAAGAGAAGATCGCGGGTGATCTCCCGGTCGGTGATGTCCGAGACCATCATGATGCCGCCGCCCAGCTTCAGGGCTGTTTCCACCGAGTCGGCCAGCCGCGTGCGATCCATGCCGCCTCCTGCAGCCTGGTCTGCGGCAGCCCCGGAGCCGTCGCCGCTCCCATTTCCCTGGCGCGAATGGACGATCAGCCGGTCGACCACCGCCTCGATGGTGTGCATCTTGTAGCGGTCGAGCTCGATGTCGTCGTCCACATCGCGCACCTCGCCGTTGACGCGGACACGGACAAAGCCGAGCTTGCGCACGTCCTCGAACACCTTGCGGTGCTCGCCCTTCCGGTCCTTGATCAGGGGCGCCAGGAGGAGGACGCGGCTGCCCTCGGGCATCTCTTCGATGGCCTCCACGATCTGGCCCACCGTCTGCTGGTTCACCTCCCGGCCGCAGCGGGGGCAGTGGGGCACCCCGATGCGGGCATAGAGGAGGCGCAGATAGTCATAGATCTCGGTGACCGTGCCCACGGTGGACCGGGGATTGCGGCTGGCGCCCTTCTGGTCGATGCTGATGGCCGGGCTGAGGCCGTCGATCTGGTCCACGTCCGGCTTTTGCATCTCACCCAGGAACTGGCGGGCATAGGCCGACAACGACTCGACGTAGCGGCGCTGGCCCTCGGCGTAAAGCGTATCAAAGGCCAGGCTCGACTTTCCCGAGCCCGACAGGCCGGTGATGACCACCAGCTTGTCGCGGGGCAGCTCCACGTCAACGTTCTTCAGGTTGTGCTCCCTGGCCCCGCGTATGATTATCTTTTTCGGTTCGTTCAATACCGGCAATGGTTCTTTGTCTGACATACCGTCTCCCAAGGTGCCTGGCAAGCCGGGCAACAGCCTTACATTATATCACAACTACGATTGGATGCAACTTTTCGGTTAGTTTGTGGCCCACCGCCGGCCTGCCGGCGGTGGTTACCGAACCAGGAGACCCTTCCGCCAGGAGTGGTCACTGTCTATTCGGTGGCCCGTGTTGAGGAGAAATCAGAAGGAAATCAAACGTCGGTTTGTTGCACGGCCGGCGCCGGCGAGAGCCGCGATGGCCCTCTACGGCTGCGGCGTGGGAGCGAGGATGTTGGCCTTGTCCACGATGCCATAGTTATAGATCTGCTCGGTGGTGATCAACCGGGCCCTGCCGGCGCCCTGCTCCCGGACCTCCTCGGTGGTGTTGGTCCACATCTCGTCGGGGGCCAGCACCAGCACCTCGCCCCCCACCTCCAGGGTCACTGTTCCGTCGCGATCTACCTGCACGATGCGCACGCCCTCCATCTCGGCCGGCACGGCCAAGACCGCTATCAGCCTGGTGGCAGCGCCGCCGCCCGCGACCCCGCGCAGGCTCGTGCCGTCGCCGTACAGCACCTTCAGATCGTCGTTCACCTCCAGGGGCAGCCTGCTGTGCACAGAGCGGGTGTCGGGGTCAAAGCCGTGGGTCGGAAAGTCGATCATGGGGCCCGGCTGACAGTCGCCTTCAACGCATTCACCCTCGACCATAACCTCGTGGTCGATGAACACAACCTCGTTGGCAGGCAGCTCCCAGCCGTGCTGCGGCGTGATCGTCGCCGGCGACGGGCCGGGGCTGGCCGAGGCGGTGGGCGCCAGGGTTGGCGTGGACCAGGGGCCACACGCTGCGACGAGGGCCGCCAGCAGGACGGCGGCCAGGGCTGGCAGCAGGTAGCGGCCGACCACGTTTCCCATGATTGTCCTTTGACCTGGCATCGCAGCCTCCCTTCGAGCCGTCAGGCTCGAAGGGCATTATAACACCCGCTTTCCTTTTGTGCAATTCGCGCCGGTCTGGGCCGCCCCGCGCATGGAGGAGCGGGGCCTCGCGCCGACCCGGGGGCCTCGGTTCGCGCCGTGACGGGTTCCGTGCTACAATATGGCCGCCGAGAAATGGCCAAGACCGGACAGCTCGACAAGGAGGTCCCATGAGCAAGATCGTCATCGTGAAGGGCAGCCCTCGCCGCGAGGGCAACAGCGCCATACTGGCCGAGGAGTTGGCCGAGGGGGCGCGCTCGGTTGGAGCACAGGTGGAGAGCTTTTACCTTCACCACATGGACATTAATCCCTGCGATGCCTGCGACGCCTGCCATTCTGAACCGTACCGCGGCTGCATCGTGGATGACGACATGCAAATCCTCTATCCCAAGCTGGTGGAGGCCGACGCCATCGTCATCGCCAGCCCGGTGTACTGGTTCACCGTTTCGGCGCAGACCAAGCTGTTCATGGATCGCTGCTATGCCCTGGTCGACGAGAACGGCTACCTGCTGCGCGGAAAAAAGTACGCCATCGTCATGACCTACGGCGACGCGGATCCCTTTATCTCGGGGGCCGTCAACGCCTTCCGCACGTTTCAGGACGGGTTGCGCTACGTGGGGGCCGAAATTGCCGGCTTTGTCTACGGCAGCGGCGACGCGCCGGGTGACATCCGCTCGGACAAGGCGACCATGGCCCGCGCATACGAGCTGGGCGAGAGCCTGGGCTCCGGCGGCTAGCGCGAGGAGAAAGCCTGCGTCACGCAACCGTTCGGCCTTTGGATGCCTATGGCTCACTCCAGGGCAAAGCCCTGGTCCGCCAGGACGCGCCGCAGTTGGACGCGCACCGGCTGGGAAACACGGCGCGCCGAGTGCTCCGTCCAGCCATAGTCCTCCATCTCGCCTTCGCAGCCAGGGACAGCCACCTGGCGCCCGCGGTAGATGCCGGTGGCGACCATTGCCTGGTCGTATGCGGCCAGGGCTTCCGCCTCGCCGGCGGTGTCGTAGCACTCCCAGTGGAGCACGGCCTCCAACGGCAGTCGGGGCTTGACGAACGGCCGCACCGCCGGCCAGCCCAGGGTCATGCCCGAGATGGGAAAGACCAGTCGCGGCAGTTCCAGGAGCTCGATGACCTCCGCGGGATGGTTGCGGATGGCGCCGATATAGCACATGCCCAAGCCCAGCGATTCGGCTGCCAGGGCCGCGTTCTGCATGGCCAGGGCGGCGTCGACGGCGGCCACGAGAAAGCTTTCCACCCCTGTCGTCACTTGCTCGTAGCCCCGCATCTCGCAGATACGCTCCAGGCGGCTGAGGTCGGCGCACCAGGCAAGGAACACCGGCGCCTGGAGGATGCTCTCCTGGTCACCGCACAGCTCCGCCAGGGCCGCCCGCCGGTCCGCTGCGGTCACAGCCACGGCGCTGTAGGCCTGCAGGTTCGACGACGTGGAGGCGCGCTGCCCGGCGGCCACGATGATCTCGACCATGTCGCGGGGCACCGGGTCGGGCTTGTAGCGGCGAACCGAGTAGTGGCGGTGGATCTGCTCGATGGTGGGTGTGCTCATCCTCTCCTCGCACCTCCTTTTTCTCTTGCCGGTCGGCCTGGCTCACCTCTGGGAACGACCAACGATTTTATTACGGGTAGCGGCGAGTTCGCCGCCGGTATGACTCGTACTCCTCTCCAAACTGCGAGAGCAGCGACTCTTCTTCCGATGGTATGTCATGAAGATGATGGTAAAGCCCTGCCGCGGCCGTGGCGCCCAGGAGCCAGCGTGAGTTGGCCAGCAGCGAGAGCCCCAGGCTGGACAGCCACCAACCGACGTACATCGGATTGCGGCTGAGGGCGTAAGGGCCATGAGTAACGAGGGCCGTAGGCCGGTCGATGTGGATGTAGCGCGCGGCAGCCATGGCCCAGGCGATGAGACCCAATCCGAAGGGCAGGAGCGCCACGCCGCCGGCGCGCAGGGCACGGGCATCGCGGGCGATGGGGCGGGCCACCAGGGCATGCAAGGCCCCGCCCAGCGACAGGGCAGCGACAAAGGCTTCGGGGATGGGCGCGTTGGCCCAGAAGTCCTTCGTGAAGAACGGCTTTGCCGTCATACGACGAAACCCGTATCCCTTCCGGTGGTCGCTCTCGGCCCGGGCCGCCCGGCTATGCGGCCGGGAGCACGCACCGCAGAAAGGCTCCGGTCACGACGCCTGCACCCGGGCCGGCGCCTTGGGGGTGCCCTCGGCCACGATCGCCAGTCCCGGCGAGTCCACGCCCTGTCCTATCTCGCATGGTTTCCTCCTGGCGGTCTGGATCATACCAGAGTGAAACCGTTTCGTCAAGCCACGGCTCTACCGGAAGTTGCCCCTTTATGAGAACGTTGGTACAATGGTCGCAGGTCAGGCGGCTCGCGGGCGAGGCCGTTGACTCGCCCATCTCTGCTTCAAGCCGCTAGCCATCACAAGTATCTCACAAGGAGGTTACATATGTACAAGAAGCTCTTTATTCCCGGGCCAACTCACGTGCGGGACGAGATTCTGCAAGCCCAGACGGTGGGCATGGTGGGTCACAGGAGCAAGGAGTACTCCAAGCTGCAGAGCGAGGTCACCCCCAAGCTGCAGAAGCTACTCTACACCAACCAGCGTGTCTACCTGTTTGCCTCCTCCTCGTCGGGCGTCATGGAGGGGGCGGTCCGGCAGGCGTCCACCAAGCGGATGCTCAACACCGTTTGCGGCGCCTTTTCCAAGCGCTGGCACCAGATGACCCAGGCCAACGGCGTGCCGTGCGACAAGCTGGAAGTGCCCATGGGCCAGGCCGTAACACCCGAGCTGGTGGACGAGGCGCTCTCCAAGGGCGATTACGACGCCATCACCCTCACCCACAACGAGACCTCCACGGGCATCATGAACCCCGTGCAGGCCACCGCCGCCATGATCCACGAGAAGTACCCCGACGTGCTGATCCTGGTGGATGCCGTCAGCAGCATGGCCGGCGTCAAGATCGAGGTCGACGCCTGGGGCCTGGACGTCTGCCTCGCGGGCACGCAAAAGTGCTTTGCCGTGCCCCCCGGCCTGACCGTCTGCGCCGTCAGCGACCGGGCTCGGGAACGGGCGCTGCAGGTCCCCAATCGCGGCCACTATTTCGCCTGGGACCAGATGGACAAAAAGTACGAGGCGAGCCAGACGCCGGCCACGCCGGCCATCAGCCTCATCCAGGCCCTCGACCAGCAGATGGACGACATCCTGGCTGAAGGGCTCGACGAACGCTTTGCACGCCACACCGAGATGGCCGAGATCGTCCGGGAGTGGGCGCGCAGCAACTTTGGCCTCTATGGCGACGAACGCTACCTGTCCAACACGGTAACCAACGTGGAGAACACCCGGGGCATCAGCGTGGCCAGCCTAAACGAAGAGCTCGGCAAGCGCGGTGCCATGATCTCGAACGGTTATGGCGACCTGAAGGAAAAATGCTTCCGCATCGGCCACATGGGCGACCATCAAGTGGCCGACATCCGCTGGCTGTTGGATCAGATCAACGATATCCTGGGGCTCTAGACCTGCAGGCGAGAATGGGAAGGACGCCCGCTGGTGGCGTCCTTTGTTTCAGTTCTAAAGGGAGTGGGTGATGAAAGTCCTGATCTGCGATTCCGTGGCACCCGTTACGGTGGATACGCTCCGCCAGGCGGGTCTCGAGGTCGATTACCGGCCGGACATCACGGCCGAAGAGTTGCTGCGCGACGCCGGCCAATACGAGGCCATGGTAGTCCGCAGCCGCACCAAGGTTCCCAAAGAGGTCATTGACGCGGGCAAGAACCTGAAGGTCATTGTCCGCGGCGGGGTAGGCGTGGACAACATCGACGTGGCCCACGCCAAGAGCAAGGGCGTGGACGTGCGCAACACCCCAAAAGCCAGCTCGAACTCGGTTGCCGAGCTGGCCCTGGGCTGCATGCTGGCCCTGGCGCGCAAGATCCCCCAGGCGACCATGAGCATGGCGTCCGGCGAGTGGAAAAAGAAGCAGCTCGGCGGCACCGAGATCGCGGGCAAGACGCTAGGCCTCATCGGCTTTGGCAACATCGGCCGGATGCTGGGTGAAAAGGCGGCAGCGCTGGGCATGAACGTCATCTTTTTCCGGCGAACCCCCACCGAGGTATCGTTCGCCCGGCAGGTGAGCCTCGACCAGCTCCTGGCCGAAAGCGACTATATCTCGCTGCACGTGCCCAAGTCGGCAGAGACGGCCAACATCCTGAACGCCGAGACGCTGTCCAAGGTTAAGGATGGGGTGTTTATCGTCCAGTGCGGACGCGGCGGGACCATCGACGAAGACGCCCTCTACGATGCCCTGGCCAGCGGCAAAGTGGCCGGCGCAGCGTTGGACGTCTTTGCCGACGAAAAGGTGAACCCGGGGAATCCCCGGCTGTTCGAGCTGAGGGACAAAAACGGCTTTTTGAAGGTGATCGGCTCGCCCCACGTGGGAGCCAGCACCACCGAGGGACAGGAACGCGTCGGCGGCGAAGTCGCCGACATTCTAATCGAATACCACAGGCGGAATGCCTGAGCGGCATCGAGCCGCGCATGGAGCTTGTAATGGCCAAAATCGCACCCTTTCGAGGAATTCGTTACAATCGTAACAAGGTCCAGGACCTGAGCCTGGTCGTAACCCAGCCGTACGACCGCATCCGGACCGATCTGCAAGATCGTTACTATGACCGGCACCCGTACAGTATCGTGCGCATCATCAAGGGCCGGGAACTCGAGACAGACACGCCGGATGGGGAGAACGTCTACAGCCGGGCAGCCGACTACTGCAGTGCATGGCTTGACGCCGGCTACCTGCAGCGCAGCAGCAAGCCCGCCTTCTATGTCTACCACCAGACGTTCAAACATCCCGATGGCACCAGCCTGACGCGGAAGGCCTTCATCGCCGCCCTGGAGCTTGCCCGGTTCGAAGAGGGCATTGTCCTGCCCCACGAGCGCACCCTCTCGGGCCCCAAGGTGGACAGGTTGAACCTGCTGCGGGCCACGGAGGTCAACTTCGGGCAGATCTTTATGCTCTATCCCGATCCGCAGAACCGCATCAACGCCATACTGGAGAACGCCATCGCCGGCCGCGAACCGGACATTGACCTCTGCGAGCTGTTCGAGGCCGACGTCCGCCAGCAGGTGTGGGTGGTCGACGACGAGGACGTGGTCGCCCAGGTGGTGGCCGAGATGGGGCCCAAGCGGGGGCTGATCATCGCCGACGGACACCACCGCTACGAGACGGCCATCAACTTCCGGGACGAAATGCGGCAGAAGCACCCCGATGCACCCGCCAATGCGGCCTTTAACTACTGCATGACCACGCTGGTGAGCATGGACGACCCCGGGCTGACCATCCTGCCCACGCACCGGGAGATCCACGACTACCGGCAAAAGTCCGTGGAGCAGGTCCTGGCCGACGCCCAGGCCTACTTCGAGGTGACGCCCGTGGCGAGCCGCGAGGCGTTGGCCGAGGCCATGGCCCAGGCCACGCCGGCAGACCGGCGCATCGGGTTCTATGACGGCCGCTACTACCTCCTCCGGCTGGCCGACCCGCAGATCATGGCCAAGGTGGTGCCCGATCGCGCCGAAGAGTGGCGCATGTTGGACGTGAGCATCCTGCACGAGCTGCTCATCGAGCGGGTGATGGGCATCGACAAGGCCCGGGTCGAGGCCAAGGAGAACCTGGACTACCATCGCGACCTGGACCTGGCGCTGCAGCAGGTGGACGAAGGCCGGGCTCAGTGCCTGTTTATCCTGAACCCGACCCGCATGTCGGAAGTCAAGGCCTGCTCCGACAAGGGCGAAAAGATGCCGCAAAAGTCCACCGACTTTTATCCAAAGGTCATCGCCGGCCTGGTGGCCCTGGCCGTCGGGCCGAAGGAACGGCTCTAGCCCGAGCCCACGATGGATCAGAACGGGGATGAGGCACCGACCTCATCCCCGTTTTTCATTTGGGTCGCCTTGTAGGGAGCTCAGCACGCCGAGCCCATGGATTCTAGGTGGGAAAGCCGCCGTACATGATGAGCACCACCAGCAGGGCAAACAGCAGGCCGTTGACCAGGAACGGCAGATCGGTATAGACCATCATCTCTGGCGCCCCGCCCTGCCCCTTGACGTGGATCAAGTATTGGTAGCGAAAAATGCCATAGATCACAAAGGGAATGGTGAGCATCATGGCGTGGTTGTCCGGTAGATTGTCGGCCGAGAAGGTGTAGAGGGAATAAGAGATGATGGCCCCGGTGGCGACGAGGTGGCTCATCTGGTCCAGGTAGTCGACGGTGTACTCTTCCAGGATCTTGCGGTGGCTGTTCGCGCCGCTGGCCAGCAGGATTAGCTCGTGCCGCCGCCGGCCGATGACCATGAACAGGGCCAGGAAGATGGTGCAGACGTACAACCAGGGAGAGAAACGTACCGATTCGGCCACCACCACCCCTGCCGCCACGCGCAGGACAAACCCGGAGGCAACGACCATGAGGTCAATGATCACCATGTGCTTGAGCACAAAGGAATAGGCCAGGTTGAGCACAAAGTAGGCGAGGACGATGGCGCCAAAGTATTTGTGCAGCCAGAAGGAAAGGGGCAGGGAGACGGCCAGGATGCCAATCGCCGAGAGCACGGCGAACCAGGGCGTGAGCTGGCCGGAGGGCAGCGCCCTGCGACGCTTCTTGGGGTGCTGTTTGTCCTTCTCCAGGTCGGCCAGGTCGTTGATGATGTATACCGTGCTCGAGATCATGCAAAAGAGAACAAAAGCGGCAACGGTCTTGGCCAGCAACGGCCAGTTCAGCAGCTTCTGATCAAAGACCAGGGCGGCAAAAACAAAGATGTTCTTGATCCACTGTTTCGGCCGCAATGTACGCAGCAGGCCATATACATTGGTGAAAAGGAATCGCATTGTGTCACCTGTTGGGCGTCAGTGCCAGTGTGGCGAAATGATACCCGATTCTGGCCTATCCGTCAACTTTGGCCGCCACAAAGCAAAGGCCCAAACGGGCATTTGACTTTTCGACCGTCTGCGGTTATTCTTAGCTCCGTCATGGTCAGAAGTCGCAAGGAACGGTTGGACCTGCTGTTGGTGGAGCTGGGCCTGGCGGAGAGCCGGCAGCGGGCCCAGCGCCTGATCATGGCCGGACAGGTGCTCGTCGATGGGCAGGTGGTGGACAAGCCCGGCACCCGCGTGGCGGCGGAGGGCCCGGTGGAGGTGACGCGCGGCCTGCCCTACGTCAGCCGCGGGGGCTTGAAACTGGCCGCCGCCCTGGATGCCTTTGATCTGAGCGTGGCCAGTTGGGTCGCTGCCGATGTCGGGGCGTCGACCGGGGGGTTTACCGACTGCCTGCTGCAGCGCGGCGCGGCCCGGGTGTATGCCATTGACGTGGGCTACGGCCAACTGGCGTGGAAGCTGCGGCAGGACGAGCGAGTGGTGGTCATGGACCGCACGAACGTCCGATACGTCGAAAAGTTGCCGGAGCAGATCGACCTGGCGACCATCGACACGTCGTTCATCTCGTTAAAGTTGGTCTTGCCCGCTGCCAGGCGCTGGCTCCGCCCCGGGGGGCACATCGTGTCCCTCATCAAGCCGCAGTTCGAGGCCGGGCGGGAAAAGGTGGGCAAAGGCGGCGTGGTGCGCGATCCGGAGGTCCATCGGGCCGTCCTGGTGGACCTGCTAGCCTGGGGCGAGGCGCAGGGCATGGGGCCGCAAGGCCTGATCCGATCGCCCATCGTTGGCCCGGCCGGCAACGTGGAGTTCCTGGCCCACTGGCGGCCCGGTGCCGAGCACACCATCGACGGCCCACGGCTCGTCGAGATCTGCCTGGAGTCATAGAGGTCGGCGTCCATGAGGCTAACGCCACGACAAAAGCGAATCCTCCTCTGGCTGGGTGTGGGCCTGCTTGTGGCCCTCATGATCTGGGCCGCCTGGAATGTGCTGTTCCCCTACGTCCTGGGCCTGATCCTGGCCTATCTGCTTCTACCCGCGGTCAACTGGCTGGACCGGCACATGCCCCGGCGCCTACAGACCTGGAACGTCTCGCGGGCCCTGAGCATCGTGCTTACCTACCTGGTCGCCATCGCCATCCTGGCGGGCGTAGTGGCCTTTGTCGTGCCCATCATCGTCGACCAGGTCCGCGTGCTCATCAGGAATTGGCCCCAACTGACGAGCAGCGTTGCGGATCTGTGGAGCGAAGGATTGGGATGGTACCGGCAGACCATCCCCGAGGAATGGGCGCAGAGAATCGAAGGCAACCTCCAGGATCTCGTCACCGACGTCATCGCCGCGGTGCAAGACGCCATCGTCGCCACGGTGCGCACCGTAACCGGCACCATCGGCTTTGTCATCGGCCTGGTGGTCATCCCCTTCTGGATGTTCTACATCCTCCACGACACGAACCAGGTAAGCCAGGGAGTGTTGAGCACCCTGCCCGAGCAGCTCCGGCCCGACGTGAGGGCCATGACGCGCCTCATCGACGACGTCCTGAGCGCCTATATCCGCGGCCAACTGCTCCTGGTGCTCTTTGTCGGGGGTATGGCGACCATTGCCCTGCTCATCATCGGCGTGCCCTTTGCCCTGGTCCTGGGCCTTATCGCCGGAATGTTCGAGGTCCTGCCCTACATCGGCCCCATCCTGGGCGCCATCCCGGCCGTACTGGTGGCCCTGCTGTCCGATCCCATCTCGGCGGTGTGGGTCGCCATCGCCTTTTTCGCCATCCAGCAGGTGGAGAACCTGATCCTGGTACCGCGCATCGCCGGCCGGAGCGTCAAGCTCCACCCGGCGGCGGTCATGGTGGTGCTGGTCATCGGCAACGAGCTGGCGGGCTTGTTCGGCATGCTGCTGGCCGTGCCGGTGGCAGCCATGATCCGCGACGTCTTCAAGTACCTCTACTTGAGGATGATGGACGCGCCTCTGGCCCCGGAAGAGGCCATGGTCCGCATTCGTTCGGGGCAAGCGGTCGAGCTGGACGTTTAAGCGTGGAATCACGATCCACCTTTGACCTCGGCCCTGCGGCGGGCTGGGCACTGACCCTTTTGCTCGCCGTATTTGCCGTGGCGCCCCTGACCTATCCCGGCTTTTTCGAGGCCGAGAGCGGCTTTGTCCCCACTTTTCGCGCGGCCGGCCTGGATCCGGCGTGGTTCGGCCCCGAGGACCCCGTGCGCGGCGAGGGAGCTTTTCCGTACCTTCTGGCCCGGCCATTCTTTCAGCTCTGGGGCAGCGGCGTGGCCGCCATCAAGTGGGGCTACGGCCTCTCCTTCCTGCTGGGCGCCTGGGGCATCTATGCCTGGCTGCGCCGTTGGCTGGGCGGCGGGGGCGCGGTCCTGGGTGCCGTGGTATACACTTACCTGCCCTGGCACCTGGCAACGGTGTACAGCCGGGCGGCAACCGGCGAGGCCTGGCTGTGGGCCGCGTGGCCCTGGCTCCTGTGGGCCATCGACCGGCTGGCAGCGGAGCGACGCGCCGGCGTTCTGGCCGCGGCGGTCGTCGGCCTGCCGTCCCTGGGGGTGGCACTGATGTCCCAGCCCGGCCTGGCGGTCCTGTCGCTGCCCTTTCTGGCGGCCTATGGCCTGGTGGCCCTCCCGACGCCGGGACGGGAGACCCGACCCTCGAGGGGGCTGCGGAGGGCCGCCGGCACCGGCCTGATCCTGGCTGCGGTCGTCCTCCTGTTCCCCGTCGCCCGCAGCGCACCCCCGCCGCGCGTGGACTTCGAGGAGCACTTCCTGGCTCCGTTCCAGCTCCTGGCCTCCGGACAGGAGCCGGCGGGCGCCGGCCGGCCCCTGGCCGGCATGGGCCTGGCCGCGGCCGGGATCTCGCTCCTGGCCGGCGGGCTGTGGCTGGGGCAGCGACGCGCCGGGGGAGAGGAAGCGCACGCGGGCGATCCGCGCCTTGCCCGCCCTCTGGGCTTCTGGGCGGGCGTGCTGCTCCTGCTCCTGCTCCTCACCCTGCCCGTGGCGGCACTCCTGTGGCGCCTTACCGGCCTCCAGGGACTTCTGACGATGCCCTGGCAGGTGCTGGCCCTGGCCGGGCTGCCCCTGGCTTTCCTGGCGGGCTCGGTGGTCCGCCTGGACGAGGACCTGGCCCGGCTGCCGGCCTGGGCGGGGCTGCTGGCCCTGGTCGTCCTGGCCAGCTATGGCAGCCTGGATCTCACCTTCACCCAGGTCGATCCCGGCCGCGAGCCGGTGGCCGCCTTTCGTGGCCAGGACGCCCCGCGGGCCCAGGTTCTCCTCCTCGACACCGAGATCGAACCGCCGGCGGAGATCAGCCCCACCCTGGTGCTGACCGTGACCTGGCAGGCGGTGGAGCCGGTGGCAGTGGATTACACCACGTTCGTCCACCTGTTGGACGCGGATGGCGACAGGGTGACGCAGCGCGACAGCCAGCCGTGCAGCGGCGAGTGCCCCACCAGCACCTGGCAGCCGGGCGCCATCGTCGTCGACCGCTACGAGCTTGCCCTGGGGGCGGAATCGCCGCCGGGACCCTATACCCTGGCCCTGGGCCTCTATCTCCTGGAGAGCGGCGAGCGGGCCGCCGTCGTGGGCCGGGAAGATGACAGGATCGTGATCGATGTCCCGCACTAGCCGCAGCGCGCGCGGCGCGTCGCCGCCCGGGGAGAGGACGAACGGGCGCCAGGCTTTGCGCCGCCTGGATCCCTACCTGCTGCTCATTGTCCTGCTCTCGCTCCTGCCCATGGCCCCCATGTTGCAGCCCGGATACCAATGGCACGCCCACGACGCACGCCACAGCGTCTACTTCCTGTTCGAGTTCGACCGCGGCATCCAGGACGGCAGCCTCTTTCCCCGCTGGCAGCCCGACTTTGCCTTTGGCTACGGCTATCCATTCTTTAACATCTACGGGCCGCTGGCCTTTTACGCCGGCGAAGCCCTGCACCTGGCCGGGCTGCCCATCGTCGACGCCGTAAAGGCCGTCTTTGCCCTGTCCATCACCCTGTCGGGCCTGGCCATGTACGGCTTTGTCAAGCAGGTGCTGGGCGCGCCGGGCCAGCGCAACGCGGCCGGCCTGGTCGCCGCGGTGGCCTACATGGCTATGCCCTATCGCCTGGTCGACATCTATGTCCGGGCCGGCCTGGCCGAGTCGGCGGCCTACGTCTGGGTGCCCCTGGTGCTGTGGGGCACGTGGGCCACGCTCCACCGCCCGCGGCTGGCCAACGTCCTGGGCCTGGCCCTGGCCTATGCCGCCCTGCTCTTTACCCACCCACTGACGGTCCTGCTCCTGACGCTGATCCTCGTCTTTTACGTCGCCTTCCTGGCCCTGGCGCGGCTGAAGGACGAGGTGTCCCCGCGTCGATGGACACGCGAGTCGATCCTGCCCCTGTTCGGGCACCTGGGGCACATCCTGCTGCCCACCGCCTTTGCCCTGGTCCTGGGCCTGGGCCTCAGCGCCGTCTTTGGGCTACCGGCCATGACCGAGAACCGCTTCGTGCGCCTCGACCAATGGTACGGCGGCCGGTACACCTGGGGCGGCGATTTCGTCGAGTTCTTCCAGCTCTTCTCACCGCGCTGGGGAATGGGCGCCAGCGTGCCCGGCCCCGACGACCAGGTCAGCTTTCAATTGGGCGCGGTGCCCGTGGTCCTGGGCCTGGTGGCGGTGGCGAGCCTGCTGATCAGGAGGAAGGACCGAGCGTTTCGCCTGATCGCATTTTTCGCCGCGTTGGTGGTCGTGGCGACGTTCCTGATGCTGGAGGCCTCGGCTCCGCTGTGGCAAACGCTGCCCTTGGTGCGCGTGGTGCAGTTTCCGTGGCGCCTGCTGACATTGACGGTCTTTTCCATGGCCTTTCTATGCGGGGCGGTTGCCCGCGGGGAGGAGCGGCGGGGGGGCCTCGTGGATCTGCCGGCCCTGGTGCTCGTACTGCTCCTGCTGCTGAGCAGCCTGCCCTACGCCCGCGCCGAGATGACGGAGCGCGAGGTATCGCTGGCAGGGCTGATGCGCTTCCAGCAGTCAGCCGACGAGATGACCGGCTCCACAGCCTGGGTGCGCGAGATCCCCAGCTGGTCACCCCTGGCCGATCTGCACGTGGCGGGCGAGCCACTGACGACAAGGGTGGACTTTGAGTCGCTCTACCGGCAGCGAGGCAACGCCTTTGCCCGCCCCCTGGAGTTCAAGGCCCATCGCGAGCTGGTAGAGTACCAGGCCGATCGGCCGGTCCTGCTGACGTTCAACGTCTTTTACTACCCCGGCTGGCATGCCTACCTCGTCGACAGGGAGACGAATGCTGTGCTGCACGAGCTGCCCATCTCGCTGCGGGGCAAGCTGGGCCTGATCACCGTGCGGCTGCCAGAGGGCACGGGCCGGGTGCTCCTGAGGCTGGAGAACACGCCGTTGCGCAGCCTGGGCACGGCCATGACCTTTGCCAGCCTGGCCCTCATCGCCGGGCTGGTGGTCGGCCGGCTGGTCCTGGGGCAGCGGCGGCCAATCCGGGGCAGGGAGGCTCCCCAGGGAGCCGAAAGCCTGCCAGGCAGGGAACCATGGCCGGACGACTGAGAGCGGTGGTGGCATCCCCGGGCAATCGGGTCTCCCGCCCGGACCCGGCCCTGTGGCTGGTGGTCGCCTTTTCGCTCCTGGCGGCCGCGCCGCTGGCGGGGCCCGACTATTTCTTTGACGCCCACGACGCGCCCAACACGGTGTTCTTCCTGACCGAGTTCGACGCCGCGCTGCGCGACGGGGTCTGGTATCCCGGCTGGGCCACCGACCAGGCGCTGGGCTACGGCTACCCCACCTTTGTGCTGTACCCACCCCTGGCCTATTACGCCGCCGAGGGGTTCCACCTGCTGGGCGCGACCAAGGTGGCGGCCGTCAAGTGGACCTTTGCCCTGGCAACGCTGGGTGCCGGCCTGGCCATGTACGCCTACGGCCGCCGGGTGCTCGGCCGCTGGCCGGGCCTTCTGGCCGCTGTTGTTTATGTCTACATGCCCTATCACCTGGTGGACATTTACGTACGGGCGGCCCTGGCCGAGTACTCGGCCTTTGTCTGGATGCCCCTGGCGCTGCTGGCCTTTCACAAGCTGGCCGACGGATTCTCCCTCCGGCGCCTGGGGGCGGCGGGGCTGGCTTATGGAGCGCTGTGGCTGACCCACAACCCCACGGGGTTGACCTTCACGCCCGTCCTGGCCGCCTACGTCCTGTGGCGCCTGCTGGCCCGACCCGCACCCTGGGGCGAGCAACTGCGCCGCGCCGGAGGCGCCCTGGCGGCTTCAATCCTGGGGTTGGGCATAGCAGCGGCCCTGCTGGTGCCCAACCTGCTGGAGCGAGGCTATATCAACCAGGAACAATGGGTCCGGGCCGGCTACGACTACGCGCTCCATTTCGTGCCGCTGGCCGAGCTTCTGTCCACCGCCTGGGGCTATCTGCCCGGCCCGCCGGGCACCGAGGGCGGCATGTCGGTGCAACTGGGCGTCGTGCCCCTCGTCCTGGCGGCGGTGGCCGTGCTTGGCCTGGGCCGCCGGGCGCCGTCGGAGCGGGGGACGATCCTATTTTTCCTGGCAGCGACGCTCCTCGTGGTGCTGCTCATGATGCCCATCGCGGCGCCGCTGTGGGACGCGCTGCCCATCGCCGCCCTCATCCAGTTTCCGTGGCGCCTCCTGGCTGTGACGGCCGTCACCCTCTCGGTGCTGGCGGCCCTGGCGCTGAACGGGAACGGCGCCGAGGTCGGGCCAGCGGCGGGCCGCGGTCCGGTCCTTGCCCTGGCCCTGGTGGCGGTGCTGGGCAGCTATGCCTACGCCCGGCCGCAGTACACGCCCACACCCGAAAGTGCCGAGAGCCCACTGCTGAGCATCGAATTCGAGCTGGAGTACGAGGACATGCGGGGCATGACCGCCTGGACGGAAGAAATGCCATCTACCTCGCCCCTGGTGGAGCAATACCTGGCGGGCGAGCCCCTGGTGACCGCCGAGGCGCTGGCCCCGGACGCCGAAATTGAGATGATCCGGGCCGGGGGCGCCTCTGACGAGCTGTGGGTGCGATCGCCGGCGGGCACGGCCCTGCGATTTTATACCTACTACTTTCCCGGCTGGCGGGTGAGCATCGATGGCGAGCGCCTGCCCGATTCGGCCTTGAGGGCCGAGACCGAGTACGGGCTGCTCACGGTCGACGTGCCCGCCGGCGAGCATCGCGTCCTGCTGCGCTGGAGCGACACGCCGCAACGCCTGGCCGCGAAAATCGTAATGGTAGTGAGCCTTCTCCTGGCGCTGGCGCTGGTGCTGGCCGGGCCAGCGGTTGGCAAAAGGGTCAAGCTCTGATATAATGGGCGCAGCTCATCCGGAAATGGAGCCTAAGCCGACCATGGAACCGACTCCCCAACGACGGTGTCCCCAATGTGGGACACCCGTGGCACAACGGGCGGAGACTTGCCTGATGTGCGGGGCAAATCTGAAAGAACAGAAGAGCCGGGTTCCCCAGCTTTCGCAGGGCGATCTTACCTGGCCGATGTTGATCATCCTGGGAATTGCCGTCCTGTGGCTATGGAAGCCGTGGCAGGTGGAAGAGCCGCAGGCCATGGCCCCGGCGACGGCCGTCGCGACGTCCACGCCGACAGTGCGGCCGACGGCCACCTACATCTCGGCGCCCACGGCCACCCCCCTCGTGTCGCCCACGCCGTCGCCGACTGCCACGCTGCCCCCGAACCAGACCCGGCACACCGTCGAAGCGGGCGAGCTGGTGGGTACCATCGCCAAGAAGTACGGCACCACGACCGAGGCCATCCTCCAGGCCAACGGGCTCAAGACCAACTCGATCATATCCCCGGGCCAGGAGTTGATCATCCCGCTGCCCCTGGCCAACACTTCGACGCCGACGGTGACGCCAAGCCCATCGCCAACCCCCTTCGAATACACCATCAAGCAGGGAGAGACCCTGAGCGAGATTGCCAAGCGTTACAAGACCACCGTGGAAGCGCTGATGGGGGCCAACGGCATCGTCGACGCGACGAGCGTGCGCGCGGGCACCAAGCTCAAGATCGTGGGGCCGCCGGACTTTTCGGCGACCATGGCCTACGAGACCTACGAGGTAAAGCAGGGCGACACCCTGTACACCATCGCCAGCGATTACTCGGTCAGCGTGGCCACCATCAAGGAGGTCAACGATCTGACGGGCGACAAGCTCAGCGTGGGCCAGGGCCTCCGCATCCCGGTGGGCACGGCCACGCCGGCGCCGACGCTGACGCCCACCATTACGCCGACGCCCACGCCGGGACCTGCCCGGCCGGCCCCCGCGCTGTTGGCCCCGCCGGACGGGGAGAGCTTTGAGGGAGCAGGGGCGGCCATTGTCTTGAGCTGGGCTTCGGTGGGAATCCTGGAACAGGACGAATGGTACGTGCTGCGCATGCGGCGCTCGGGCCCCCTGGCCCAGCAATTGCCGTCCGTGTGGACCAAGGCGACGTCGTGGCGGCTTCCCCCCGAGCTGTACGTGCCGGGGCTGGAAGTGGCGCAGCGCTTCTACTGGCACGTGACCATCATGCGCCAGACGGGCACAGACGAGGATGGAACCAGGGTCGGCGAGATGGTCAGTCCATCAACGGACACTCGCACCCTGACATGGAAGTGATCTGTCGTCAGGAGGAGTCAACATGAGCACCGGCAAGATTATCGGCTACGTCGTGGCAGGCATCCTGCTCTTTTTCGGCGTGTTGTGGCTGCTTTCGGCCTTTAGCGCCGGGACCGCCAGTCCGGTCGGCCGGTTGGTGGTCGGCGGCATCCTGGTCCTCATCGGGCTGGGCATCATTGTCGCCGTGCGCCTGAGGGAACCCAAGCCCGAGCAGCAGGTCACCATCCGGCAGGAGATCGAAATCGGTGGCGACGTGGACGTGCAGGAGCTCAAGTGCCGCAACTGTGGCTCGCAGCTCGGCAAAGAGGACATTACCGTGGTCGAAGGCGCGGTGATGGTCTCCTGTTCCTACTGCGGGGCCAACTATCAGATCGTCGAGGAACCCAAGTGGTAGGTTGTCACGGGGAGGGGAGAGGATGATAGACGGGAGACTGCCCAGGGCCCTTGCCGTGGCCTTGATGGCCGTGCTGCTTGTGGCCGCGGTTGCGGTGCCCGCGGCCGTAGCGCAGGAATATCGCGCCGGGGTGCCGGAGCAGGTGGTAAACCTGTTCATCAACCCGGACGGCACGGTGGACGTTATCTATGACATCACGTTCACGGCCGACCCGAGCTCGGGTCCCATTGACGCGGTAGACGTGGGCATGCCCACCGACGACTATGGCAACGTTTCGGCCTCGCTCGACGGCGTGATGCTGGATACGCCATTTCCTTCGCCTTACGTCGATCCAGGCGTGGCCGTGGAATTCGGCGCGCAGGCCATTCGGCCGGGTGACACCGGAACCCTGCACCTGGAAGCCACCGTGCGCAACATGATCTACCAGGACACCGACGACACAGAGTATGCCAGCCTCCAGTTTGCGCCGACCTATTACGACAGCGATTACGTCTATGGCGACACCCGCCTGGAGGTGAACTTTGCCTTTCCACCCGGCGTGGGCTCCGAGGATCCCCGCTACCACGAGCAAGAGTTCACCGAAGCCCGCGTCGAGGATGGCCGCGTGATCTATACGTGGGTCCGCGAGGATGCCAGCCCCAGCCGCGAGTACCGGTACGGCGCTTCATTCCCCAAGGCGGTCCTGGCAGAGGGCGTGGTCCAGGCGGCCCCGGCCTTTAACATCGATTTCACCGCCTGCTGCAACAGCCCCCTCATATGGATTGCACTCTTTGGCGGGGGCTGGGCGCTGCTGGCTGCCCTGGGGGCCCGCTCGCAAAAGAAGCGCAAGATGCAGTACCTGCCGCCCTCCCTGGCCGTGGAGGGCACGGGCATCAAGCGCGGCCTGACTGCGGTCGAGGCGGCCGTGCTGCTGGAAGCGCCCCTCAACAAGGTAGTGACCATGATCCTCTTTGGCCTGGTCAAGAAGGGGGTCGTGGCCGTCGAGTCGGAAAAGCCGCTCAAGCTGCGGGTGCTCCGCGAAGAATCGCCGGACCTGAAGCTGTGGTACTACGAGCGGCGATTCGTGAAGGCCGTCGAAGAGGACGGAAGACTGGACGAGTCGGCGCTCCGGGACATGATCATCGACCTCATCGGCGATGTGAACAAGAAGCTGACGGGCTTTGCCCGCAACGATACGAAGGCATACTACAAGGACATTGCCGCCCGTGCCTGGAACCAGGTCGAGGCGGCCGACACGCCCGAGGTGTTGGGCAAGCGCTGGAGCGAGGGCCTGGAGTGGACGATGCTCCAGGACGATTGGGACGACCGCACCCGCGACGTCTTTCGCGACCGGCCGGTGGTGCTGCCCAGTTGGTGGTGGTTCTACCGGCCCTGGGCTGCCGGCGCCGGGATGCCGCGACCCGCGGCGGCGGGGCCTTCCGCGTCGCCCCTGGGCGGCGGCACACCCGTGACCCTGCCCACCCTGCCCGGCGGCGACTTTGCCAACACGGTGGTGACGGGCATCGAGAACGCAGCCAACACCGTGGTCAGCAGCGTCGAGAGCTTTACAGGCAAGGTGGCCCAGACCACCAACCCGCCGCCCAAGCCCTCCAGCACGAGCAGGGGCGGTGGCGGGTATAGCTGTGCCTGTGCCTGCGCGTGTGCCGGCTGCGCCTGCGCCTGCGCCGGTGGAGGGCGCTAGATGCCCGAGGACGAGGGCCTCTCCTACGAAGAGACGCTCCGCCAGGGGGGCGAGAGCATGCTTCGCGAGGCGAGTGCCTACTTTGCCGGCGCGGGGCGCCTGTACGGCACGCTGCGCCGGCTCGCCGAGCGCCTGGAAGCAGCCGGGATTCCCTACGCCCTGTTGGAAGGCCTGGCCCTGGCCCAGCACGGCTATCCACGGCTGACGGAGGATATCGACGTGCTGCTCACGGCCGAGGGCCTGGAGCTGTTTCGCCAGACCTATGTCGGCTGGGGCTATCGCCCTGCTTTTCCCGGGGCGACCAAAACCTTTCGCGACGCCGAAAGCGCCGTCCGGATCGAGATGGTGACAACCGGGGAGTATCCCGGCGATGGACGGCCCAAGCCGGTGGCATTTCCCGATCCGGGGGATCCGGGAGTTGCTTCCGAGGTCGAGGGTGTCCGCATCGTGACGCTCCAGACCCTCGTCGAGCTCAAGTTGGCTTCCGGCACCACGGCGTCACACCGCCTGCGTGACCTGGCCGACGTCCAGGACCTCATCGTGCGCCTCAACTTGCCCCTGTCGCTTGCCGACGCCCTGGATGCGTCTGTGCGAGGGGCTTATCGGGACCTGTGGAACAAGGCACAGGAGGGGACAGTATGACAATCGTCGATCGCATCAAGAGCTGGTTCGAGCCGTACCGGCCCTTGCCGCCGGGCATCTATCACTACCAGACGCCGCCTGACGCCGCGCACCAGTACCGGCTGCACCTGCGCGTCGAAAAGGACGGCCACGGCGTGCTGCTCATCAACGCCGCACGCGTCCTGCACCTGAACCAGACGGCCACGGAGCACGCCCGGCTGCTCATCGAGCACAGGACGGAGGAGGAAGCGGCCCGCGAGATCGCCCGGCGCTACGACGTGAAGCCGGAAACGGCCCGGGCGGATTTTACCACCTTGCAGGAGGCCATCGTCACCATCGCCGAGGGGGGCGAGGAGATCTGCCCCGTCAGCTACCTGGAGGTGGAGCGCGTCGAGCCCCTGAGCCCCGTGCTCTCGGCGCCCTACCGCATGGACCTGGCCCTGACCTACCGCTGCCAGAACGACTGCCCCCACTGCTACGTCGGCCGGCCCAAGGACTTTCCGGAGATGGCCACCGAGGACTGGAAGCGGGTCATCGACGCCTGCTGGGAGCAGGGCATTCCCCACATGACCTTCACGGGCGGCGAGGCCACCCTGCGCCCGGACCTGGTGGAGCTGGTGCAGTACGCCGAAGACGTGGGGCTGGTGACGGGCCTCCAGACCAACGGCCGGCGGCTGCGGGACCGCGCCTACGTGGACCAACTACTCCTCGCCGGGCTGGACCACGTCCAGATCACGCTGGAGAGCCACGACCCGGCGATCCACGACAGGATGTCCGGGGCCCAGGGCGCCTGGGAAGAGACCGTGGCCGGCATCAAGACCGTGGTCAATGCTGACGTGTACATGATGACCAATACCACGATCACCACGGAAAACGTGGACAGCATCGAGGAGACCATCGCCTTTGCCGCCTCGCTGGGGGTGCCCACCTTTGGCTGCAACAGCCTGATCTACTCGGGCTCGGGGGCATGCGTCGGGAGCGGCATCCCCGAGGATCAACTGCAGCCCATCCTGGAGCGGGTGAAGGACGCCACCACGGCGCACGAGATGCGCCTCATCTGGTACACACCCACCCAGTACTGTGAGTTCGACCCCACCGGCCTGGAGCTGGGCATCAAGGGCTGCACGGCGGCGCGCTACAACATGGCCGTGGAGCCCAACGGCGACGTCCTGCCCTGCCAGAGCTACTTTGTGTCGCTGGGCAACATCCTCACCACGCCGTGGGAAGAGATCTGGGAGCACGAGCTGGCCCGCTACCTGCGCAACCGCGACTTCAAGATGACCAAGTGCTACAACTGCCCGGACCAGGTCCTGTGCGGCGGCGGCTGCCCGCTCTACAATCAGCACCAGGACGAGGAGAGCATCGGCCAGGAGGTCTAGGTTCTTCCTCACCCGGACGCCCTGGCGCCCATCGCCAGGGCAGCTATCTCTTCCGGTGGGAGAGGAGAACGGCCCGATTGCGTGCTCGCGGCGGTCCCCCAGAACCGCCGCCGTGCCTGTTGCCAGGCAAGGGTCATTCTGCGTGTGGATCCTCGCGGCAAGCCGGCCGGGAGGCCGGCGTGTGGCCTCTGCGTTGGAAAACAACCAAAACAAAAAACCCAAAGAGGCGTCGAGGAACGACGCAGATAGGAGCAAAGGAGATGGGACACAACGACGATCACGGCGGTTCTCCGTTTCGTGCCGCGTGGCAGGCTTTGGTGCTGCCAGCGGGCCTTGGGCTGCTAGGGGCCCTGGCGCTGCTGGCCTGGTGGCCAGGGGCTGCCCGGGCGGACGAGCCCGCTCCCGCCCGCGTGCTGCCCGAAACGCTCAGCGCCGGGGTCTTTCACACCTGTGGGGTGCGCGCCGACGGAAGCGTGGCTTGCTGGGGGAACAACGACAACGGCCAGGCGCCGGTGTCGGAGGGCGGCGCCGGAGATTATGTCCAGGTTAGCAGCGGCTGGTATCACACCTGTGGGTTACGCGGCGACGGCAGCGTGGGCTGCTGGGGGAACAACGACGACGGCCAGGCGTCGCCGCCGGCCCATGCCGCCGGCGACTATGTCCAGGTCAGCGCCGGAGGCTATCACACCTGCGGGTTACGCGGCGACGGAAGCGTGGGCTGCTGGGGGAACAACGACGACGGCCAGGCGTCGCCGCCGGCCCATGCCGCTGGCGACTATCTCCAGGTCAGCGCCGGAGGCTATCACACCTGTGGGCTAAAGAGCGACGGCAGCGTGGCCTGCTGGGGGCGGAACGACTACAGCCAGGCACCGGCTGCGGTGGGCGCCGGCGGCGACTATGTCCAGGTCAGCGCCGGAGGCTATCACACCTGCGGGCTACGCGCCGACGGCCGCCTGGCCTGCTGGGGGCGGAACGACTACAGCCAGGCGCCGGCGGTGGAGGGCGCCGCCGGCGACTATGTCCAGGTCAGCGCCGGCATAGGTCACACCTGCGCGGTACGCGCCGACGGAAGCGTGGCCTGCTGGGGCTACAACGTGTACGGCCAGGCGTCGCCGCCGGCCCATGCCGCCGGCGACTATCTCCAGGTCAGCGCCGGAGGCTATCACACCTGTGGGCTAAAGAGCGACGGCAGCGTGGCCTGCTGGGGGCGTAACAACGACGGCCAGGCGCCGGCGTCGGTGGGCGACCCCGGCGACTATGGCCGGTCCCAGCTCAGCTCCGGGGGCTATCATACCTGTGGGTCAGGCGCCGACGGCCGCGTGGCCTGCTGGGGGCGCAACAACGACGGCCAGGCGCCGGCGTCTGTGGGCGACCCCGGCGACTATGGCCGGTCCCAGCTCAGCTCCGGGGTCTTTTACACCTGTGGGACACGCGCCGACGGAAGCGTGGCCTGCTGGGGGAACAACGACGACGGCCAGGCGCCGGCGGTGGAGGGCGCCGCCGGCGACTATGTCCAGGTGAGCGCCGGAACCTGGCACACCTGCGCGGTGCGCCCCGACGGAAGCGTGGCTTGCTGGGGGCGGAACGACAACGGCCAGGCGCCGGCGTCGGAGGGCGGCGCCGGGGATTATGTCCAGGTCAGCGCCGGGACCTGGCACACCTGCGGGCTACGCCCCGACGGCCGCGTGGCCTGCTGGGGGAACGACCTGTACGGCCAGGCGTCGCCGCCGGCCCATGTCGCCGGCGACTATCTCCAGGTCAGCGCCGGGAACAGTCACACTTGCGGGCTAAAGAGCGATGGCAGCGTGGCCTGCTGGGGCTACAACAACAACGGCCAGGCGCCGTCGTCGGTGGGCGCCGCTGGCGACTATGTCCAGGTCAGCGCCGGGAACTCGCACACCTGTGGGGTACGCCCCGACGGCCGCGTGGACTGCTGGGGGCGGAACGACGAAGGCCAGGCGCCGGCGTCGGTGGATGCCGCCGGCGATTCTGTCCAGGTCGGCGCCGGGGGCTTTCACACCTGCGGGCTAAAGACCGACGGCGGCGTGGCCTGCTGGGGGCAGAACACCTACGGCCAGGCGCCGCGCCTGTCGCTGGCGCCGGCCACGCTGCCCTGCGCCCCGGCCGGCGAGGCTTACTACCAGGCCCTGCCCCCTGCCAGCGGCGGGGCGGCGCCCTACACCTACACGGCCATCGCCGGCACACCCCCGCCGGGTCTGGCCCTGTCGGCCGGCGGCGTCCTGACCGGCACGCCGGCGGCCGCGGGTTTCTATACCTGGACGGTGCGGGCCCGAGATTCCTCTCCCCTGCCCTTTTCCGTCGAGGAGGTCTACAGCCTGACCGTCGGCGGGCCCCTGGTCCACGCCGATCCCGCCGGCGCCTGCGGCGGCGGCGAGCCCTGTTTTGTTGCGCTCCAGGAGGCCGCCGCCTGCGCCCAGTTCGGCGGCATCGTCGACGCCCACGGCGCCACCTACGGCGAGGACCTGACCGTCACTCGCGCCCTGACCCTCACCGGCGCGCCCATCCTGAACGGCAGCCTGGTCGTGGGCGACGGGCTGGTGGGCTACTGGCCCCTGGACGAGGGCAGCGGCCCGGCCGCCGGCGACGCCTCGGGCAGGGGCCACGACGGCACGCTAACCAACGGCCCGGCCTGGACAGCCACGGCTGCCCCCCTGGCCTTTGGCAGCCCCCATGCCCTGGCCCTGGACGGCACGGACGACGTCGTGCTCGTCGCCGGCGCACCCGACCTGGGCTTTGACGACAACCTGGCCTTTAGCCTGGCCGCCTGGGTGCGGACCGACAGGACGACGGCCCAGGAGGATGGGGCGGCCATCGTCGCCCGGGGCACCGATGGCGGCGAGCAGTACGTCATCGATATCCTTGGCGGCCAGTTTCGCTTCCTTGTCCGCGATGGCGCCGGGGGCGGCGGCTATGACGTCCGGGCTACCGACGTCTGGACCGCCACCGCCGGCTGGACGCACGTGGCCGCCGTGTTCGACGCCGGGCGGGAGCTCATGGCCCTGTACGTGAACGGGGTGGAGCAGGACCGCCGCCTGCCGCCGGCGTCGCTCCTGGCCAACAGCGACGAGGTGTCCATCGGCAGCCGGAAGGGCTCGGGCGGCAGCTACGATGGCAGCTTCCAGGGGCAGATCGACGACGTGCGCATCTATGACCGGGCGCTGTCGGCGCCCGAGATCGCCGCCCTGGCCGCGGGCGGCCACAACAACACCCTGGTGCTTGGCGCCGGCCTGGACCTGAACGGCGACCTGACCCTCAACGCCGCCCTGCTGGACGCCGGCGCCGGAGGCCAGGCCCTCAACCTCAGCGGCGACTGGACGAGCCACGGCGGCGCCTTTGCCGCGCGGGCGAGCACCGTGCGCTTTGACGGTGCCCAGGTGCAGACCATCGCCGGCGACGTGGCCTTTTACGACCTGGCCGTGGGCGTGGGGGTCAGCCTGACCACCGCCTCAGAGGTGAGCGCCGGAGGAACACTGACCAACCTGGGCTGGACGGTGGAGAGCAAGGCCATCGGCGGCGCGGGGGAGCGGGCTTTTGGCCTGGCCGGCGTCACGGTGGACGTGGTGACACCGGGCAGCCTGTCGGCCCTGGTGGTGGCCCGCCGCGACCAGGACCATCCCCAGGCCCACCCGACAACCGCCACCGGCCGCTACTGGCGCATCACGCCCACGGGCAGCGGCTACACGGCCGGCCTGACCCTGCCCCACGCCGGCCTGGCCGACCCGTACGCCAGCAGGTACCTGGGGTCAAACTGGGACTGGGGACGCGACACCTATGATGCCGGCAGCGTGACCCGCGGCGGCATCACCGCCTTTTCCGAGTGGGCGGTCAGTGAGGGCGCCCCGGCTGTGGCCACACCGGTGCTGCTCGGCCCGGCCGACGGCACGAGCATGACCACCACCAGCCTGACCCTGACCTGGCAGGCCAGCCTCCACGCCACCGGTTACTACCTCGACCTGGATGGCACGGTGCACGACGTGGGCAACACCACCCAGTATGCCACCGGCCCCCTGGCCGGCGGCGTTCACACCTGGACCGTGGCCGCCTACAACGTGCCGGCAAACGTCAGCCCCTACGCCGCCACCTGGTCGTTCACCGTCCAGCCCAGGTTCTGGACCTATCTGCCGCTGCTGGTCAGGAACCAACCTTGAGCATCGCCACCCACCCCGCGGTGCAAGCGCCCTGGTCTTCCTGGAAGCTCAAGAAGCTTCCAGGAAGAATGGGCGCACGTGGAGCGATGGTAAAGCGCAGTTGATGCAGCCCCTGTGTATGGAAAGCACCCGAGCTGATGTAGCTCGGGTGCTTTTTTCCTGGCAACGGGCGCAAGGCCCGTCTGATGCTGTGCTTTACTCCTCCGCGGCGGGTTTTCGGTGGTCTGAATCCGCCGCTTACGCCGGCGCCGCCTCTCCCACCTCGTCGTGATCGGGCAGGATGTCCTCCAGGTTGCGCACGGCGGGCACAAAGAAATAGACCGCGGCCACCAGGGCGACGTAGGCCACGCCCGCCAGCAGGAACTGGACGGCCATGCCCGAGCCCGGCCCGGTGCCTACCAGGGGGCCAAAGGTCCGCGCCAGCCAGCCGGAGGAGGCCATGGCCGGCTCGGTGACATAGTCGGCCAGGGCACCGGCGATGAGGGGCGTGATGGGACCCATGGCCCAGGCGATGAGCCGCCGCGCAGAAAAGACGCGGCCTTGCAAGTCGGGCGCCACCTTGGCCTGCCAGATGGCCTGGCTGGCGCCGTTGACAAAGGGCATAAAGATGGCCCCCACCGCGGCCGTCGCCATCCACCACCACAGGTCGCGCCCCAGGGCAAACAGGATCAGCCCGATGATGCCCGTGCAGAACTCGCCCAGGAGGATGCTGGTCATGCGCCGCCGGAACCCGCCCCAGATGCCGATGAGGAGGCCCCCGACGACGGCACCCACGGCCCACGCCGATTGGACGGCCCCCAGGGAGGTGCTGCTGTTGCCCGTCCGGGCGAGGACAAAGGGGGCGATGACCTGGTAGGCCATGCCGATGACAAAGTTCAGGACCAGGAAAAAGAGCAACAGGCCCAGGAGGTTGCGGCGGGCCAGGATGTAGCGGAAGCCAAAGATCGACTCGCGCCAGAGGTTGCCCTGGGCCGCCTGCCCCTCGGCGCTGCGTTTGGGCTGGGGCACGCGCACGACCAGGAGGGCGCCGATGGCCAGGAAAAAGGTGGCAATGTCCAGGCCAAGGATGCCCTTGAGGCCGGCAAGGGGCAGCAGGGCGCCGGCCAGCATGGGCGCCAGGACCGAGGGGCCGGTCTCGACGAGGGACATCATGCCGTTGGCCCGGCTGTACTGCGCCTTGGGCAGCATGGTGCTGATGGCCGCCGAGTAGGCCGGCCACTGGAAGGTGTTCCCCAGGCCCATGAGGGCCGACGCGCCAAAGAGATGCCAGATCTGCAGGGAGCCGGAGGCGTGCAGGACGAGGATGCCGACCGTGGCGAGGACGGCCGACAGGTCGCTGACCATCATCATCAGCTTGCGGTTGTAGCGGTCGACCATGGCCCCGGCGATGGGCGACAGCAACAGGAAAGGGAGGATAAAAGCCGTGCTCACGGCGCCCAGGGCCGTGGCGCTGCCCGTCTCCTGGTAAGCCCAGATGGTCAGGGCAAAGCTGGTCATGCTCGAGGCCAGAACCGAGACGAGCTGCCCGGCCCACACCACGACAAAGCCGGGCATGCCCTCGAGGCGAGCCCGGCGACCGGCCAGAGGTCGGGTCATGATGTCACACTCCTTGCCGCCCCCATCGCCGGGCGGCACCGGAATTGTGGAAGCACGTTCCCTCCAGCGCTACGCGCCGTCCCGGACCGTCCCGGGCCGGCGACCCCAGGCAAGGTAACCGGCCAGGGCTACGGCGGCCCAGGCCCCGGCCGCGTAAAAGGCAGCGGCATAGCCCTCGGCCTCGGCCAGGAGCCCCAGGCCGTAGGAACCGGCGCCGATGCCGGCGTCAAAGCAGGTATAGAGAAAGGCAAAGGCGGCCCCGCGTGACGCGCCGGGCACGCTGTCCACCAGGCTCGCGTCCAGGCCGGCGCGCACCAGCCCCCAGCTCAGGCCCAGGCCCGCGCCGGCAGCCAGGAGCGCCAGGTCGGTCCAGGCCATGGCCAGGCCGGCGCTGGCCAGCCCGGCGACGACCATGCCCGGCAAAACCACCGCCCGGCGCCCCAACCGGTCGGAAAGCCAGCCGGCGGTGGCCTGGCTGGCCATCACCGCCAGGGCAAAGGCCGTGAAGTAGCCGCCCGCGGCACCCAGTCCGCGCTCGGTGGCAAAGGGCGGCATGAAACTCAACGCTGCCCCATAGCCCACCGCCAGGCCGGTGCCCGCGAACGAGGCGAGCCACACGGGGCGCAGGCGCCCCACCGACCAGAAGCCGGGCCCGGCGGGCACCGCCTGCGAGAAGCCCCGGGCCTCCTTCAGGGGCAGCACGAGGGCAAAGCTGACCAGGGCGAGGGCCGCTGCGCCCCAGAAGTGGGGCGTGTAGCCCCAGCGCACCTGCATGGCGGCCCCCAGGGCAGGGGCGAACAACATGCCCACGTTGTTGGTCACGCCCGCCAGGCCCACGGCCTCGCCCCGTCGCTCGGCCGGAGCCAAGTCGGCCACGAGGGTCGTGTAGGCCGTGGTAAAGGCGGCGATGGCCAGGCCGCGGATCAGGCGCACAGCCAGGAAGAGACCGATGGAGCCCACCAGGGTATAGAGCACCGGCTCCAGGGCAAAGAGAAAGCTGCCTACCAGGAGGGCCTGCTTGCGCCCCCAGCGGTCGATGAGAGGCCCGATAAAGGGCCGCAGGACGACGGCGCTGAGGGTGGAGAGCCCGAAGGCGAGGCCGATCTCGGCCGCACCGCCGCCCAGCTCCTGGATAAAGCCCGGGAGCGTCACGTAGCTCCACTGAAAGCTGGCGAAAAAGAACAGGTTGGCCGCCAGGGCCAGGTAAAAGGCGAGGGGCCAACGACGCCCAGGGGCGGCCTTGCGGGCCACGGCCTAATCCTCGTCGAGGCGCAAGACGGTCATAAAGGCTTCCTGCGGGATCTCGACCTGGCCGACCATCTTCATCCTTTTCTTGCCTTTTTTCTGTTTCTCCAGCAACTTTCGCTTTCTCGTTATGTCACCTCCATAGCACTTGGCAAGCACATCTTTCCTCAAAGCTTTTACATTCGCGCGGCTGATGACGCGCTTGCCGACGGCCGCCTGGATGGCGACGTCGAACAACTGGCGGGGGATGGCCTCTTTCATCTTGGTCACCAGGCGCTGGCCCTTGTAAAAGGACTGGTCGCGGTGGACGATGATGGACAGGGCGTCCACAGGCTGGCCGCCGACGAGGACGTCCAGCTTGACCATGTCGCCGGGGCGATAGCCTGCCAGGCTATAGTCCAGCGAAGCGTACCCCTTGGTGCGGCTCTTGAGCTGGTCGTAAAAGTCCACCAGGATCTCGGCCAAAGGCACCTCGTACGTCAGGAGCACGCGGCTGCTGTCCAGGTACTCCATCTTTATCATCTCGCCCCGGCGCTTGACCACCAGGTCCATGACGGGGCCGATGTACTCGGCCGGGGTGTAGATCTGGATCTGCATCCACGGCTCTTCGACCTGGGCAATCTCGGTCTCTTGCGGCAGGTCGGCAGGGTTGTCGATGGCCAGGACCTGCCCGTCGGTCTTGAGCACCTGGTATTCGACGCTGGGAGAGGTAAAGACGATGTCCAGATCGTACTCGCGCTCCAGCCGCTCCTGGACAATGTCCATGTGGAACAGCCCCAGGAAGCCGCAGCGAAAGCCAAAGCCCAGGGCGTGGGAGGTCTCGGGCTCGTAGACAATGGAGGCGTCGTTCAACTGCAGCTTGGCCAGGGCGTCGCGCAGCAGGGTATAATCCTCGCCCTCGGCGGGATAGAGCCCGGCAAAGACCATGGGTTTGGCCGGGCGGTAGCCCGGGAGCGCCTTGCCGGCCGGGTTTTCCTTGAGCGTAATCGTGTCGCCCACGCGGCATTCCTGGAGGGTCTTGAGCCCGGTGGCGACGTAGCCGACCTCCCCCGCTTCCAGGCGCTGGGTGGGCTGCATGCCGGGCCGGAAGATGCCGATCTCGATGGGGTCGACCTCCAGCCCGTTGGACATGAGCAGCAGGAGGTCGCCCGAGCCCAGTGTGCCGTCGATGACGCGGATATAGGCCACGACACCCTTGTAGGAATCATAGTGCGAGTCAAAGATGAGGGCCCGCGGCGGCGCGTCGGGCCGGCCCGCGGGCGGCGGGATGCGCTGCACCACTGCCTGGAGCACGTCCTCGGCGCCCGTGCCCGCCTTGGCCGAGGCATAGATGGCCTCGCTGGCGGGAATGCCCAGCAGGTCCTCCACCTCCTGGGCCACCTCCTCCGGCCGGGCCGAGACCAGGTCGATCTTGTTAATGACCGGGACGATGGTCAGGTTGGCGTCCAGGGCCAGGTAGAGGTTGGCCAGGGTCTGGGCCTGCACCCCCTGGGTGGCGTCCACGACGAGGACCGCCCCCTCGCAGGCAGCCAGGGCGCGGCTCACCTCGTAGGTAAAGTCGACGTGGCCCGGCGTGTCGATGAGGTTCAGCTCGTAGACCTCCCCATCGGGCGCGGTATACTCCATGCGCACCGCCGAGGCCTTGATGGTGACGCCCTTCTCGCGCTCCAGGTCCATGGCGTCGAGGACCTGGTCCATCATCTCGCGCTGGGTGATGGTGCCGGTGCGCTCCAGCAGCCGGTCGGCCAGGGTGCTCTTGCCGTGGTCGATGTGGGCAATGATGCAGAAATTGCGAATGTGCGCTTGCTGCATCGTCAGGGCAGGCCGACGGCGGCCTTGACTTCGCCCAGCACCTGGTCGGCGATGGCCCCGGCCCGGCGGGCGCCGTCGGCCAGCACGTCGCGGATATAGTCGGGATCGGCGGCGTAGCGGGCGCGCCGCTCGCGGAAGGGGGCAAAGTGCTCGCTCAGGTTGCGGGCAAACTTTTTCTTGCAGTCGACGCAGCCGATGGCCGCCGAGCGGCAGTCGGCCTCGATCTGGGCCACCTCGCCGGCTGAGAAGAAGCCGTGCAGGGAAAAGACGTTGCACACCTCCGGGTGGCCCGGGTCGGTGCGGTACTGGCGGGCCGGATCGGTGACCATCATGCGCACCCGCTGCCAGATCTCGTCGGGCGTGGCTGCAATCTCGATGTGGTTGTCCAGCGACTTGCTCATCTTGGCCGCGCCGTCGATGCCCAACACCTTGGTGAACTCGGTATGCTTGGCCTGGGGCTCGACGAGGACCTCGCCGAACTGGAAATTAAAGCGGCGCACGATCTCGCGGGTGAACTCCAGGTGCGGCGCCTGGTCGACGCCCACCGGCACCGTGTCGGCCTTGTAGAGGGCAATGTCGGCAGCCATGAGGACGGGGTAGCCCACCAGCCCGTAGTTCACGTTCTCCGGGCTCTGGCGCACCTTTTCCTTGAAGGTGGGCAGGCGGGTCAGCCAGCCGAGGGGCGTGACCATGGAAAAGATGGTGTGCAGCTCGGTGACCTGGGGCACGTGGGACTGGACAAAGAGGATGGTCTCCTCGGGCCGGATGCCGGCAGCCAGCCAGTCCAGCGTCATCTCCCGGGTCCAATCCCGGAGCTTGTCTGTGTGCTCCAGGGTCGTGAGGGCGTGCAGATCGACCACGCAGTAGATACACTCGTAGTCGTCCTGCAGGGCCACGTAATTGCGGACGGCGCCCAGGTAGTTGCCCAGGTGCTGCCTGCCCGTCGGCCTTGCCCCACTGAAAACCCGTCCCTTCTTTCCCATCTCGACTCGGCTCCTTTGCGTTTTGCTGCGTGGAAACCCTTGGCATGGCTCCAGCCCGGCATTATACTCGAAAAGGCGGCGGGCGGCAAAAGTGGGGGCGGCTCTGCCTCCCGCCTGCTGCCAGGCCGTCCGAGCCTGCATTGCCAGGACGTAACGGCTACAACACGCCCCGGTAATACCCCCCATCCACCTGGATCGTCGTCCCATTAATGTAGCTCGCCCGCTCCGACGCCAGGAAGGCGACCAGGGCGGCCAGCTCGTCGGGCTCGGCCATGCGTCCCATGGGATATCCGGCGGAGGCCTCGGCCACCAGTTCCTCGACCGTCTTGCCCTGCTGCGCCGCCCGCGACTGGTAGATCTCCTCGATGCGCTCCGTCCGGGTGTAGCTGGGCGCAACGTTGTTGACCGTGATGCCGTCGTCGGCCACCTGCCGCGAGAGGGTCTTGGCCAGGCCCACGACGCCGGCGCGGTAGACGTTGGACAGGAGCAGGTCGTCGATGGGCTGCTTGACCGAGATGGAGGTGATGTTGACGATGCGCCCCCACTTTTGCAGGCGCATGGCCGGCAGCACGGAGCGGATGAGGCGGACGGCGCTCAACAACGTGCGCTCGTGCCCCGTCTGAAAGGCGGCGTCGTCCAGGTCCTCGAAATAGCCGGGCGGCGGCCCGCCGTTGTTGGTCACCAGGACGTCGATGCGGCCGTAGCGGCGCAGTGTCTCGTCCGCCAGGTGCCGGATTTGGGCGTCGTCGGTGAGGTCCACCACCAGGTAGCGCACGTCGGCGCCCGTCGCGCCGCGGATCTCTTCCACGGTCGCCATGAGCTCGTCCTCGTTTCTGGCGCAGATGACTACCCGGGCCCCTTCTCGGGCCAGCTCCATGGCACACGCTTTGCCCAGGCCGCGGCTGGCAGCCGCGACGATGGCCACGCGGTCTCCTAATCCCAGGTCCATGTTCGCTTCCTCCCTTCAGTCCGATGGGATGCCGGATCGCCCCACCTCTGGGACAAGTATAGCACAAGCGGGCGATTTGGCAATCCATGCACCCTCGCTCTCTTGACGGAAAGAGTTTGTCCAAGTAGAATACGGCCAGGGGTCAGATGCCTAACGAGAACGTGCAGCGCTATTTTGTCCCCGATTTCTTCCAGTTCCGGTTGGTGCCCCGCCAGGCCCTGCCCGCCAGCGCCAGGCACAGTCGAGAAATCAGGCGACGGAGCACGAGAGGGAGCACGGGGTGAGAGTTCCATGGAACAGGTTCTAGGACTGCGGTGCACCATCTGCGGCGCCGAGTACGCGCCGGATGAGGTCGAATACGTCTGCCCCAGGCACGGCGACGACGGCACCCTCGACGTCGTGTACGATTACGAGCAAATCCGGCAGCGCTTTCTGCCCGAGAAGCTGGCCGGCCATCCCGCCCGCTCGATCTGGCGCTACCTGCCCCTGCTGCCCGTGGACGCGGGCACGGCCGCCCGGCTGACGGCTGGCACGGTTCTGGGCAGCGTCGGCTGGACGCCCCTCTACCCCGCGCCACGCCTGGCCGGAGACCTGGGCCTGGGGCGGCTGTGGGTCAAGGACGACGGGCGGCAGCCCACGGCATCGTTCAAAGACCGTGCCTCGGCCATCGCCGTGTGCAAGGCCCAGGAGCTGGGCTATGGCGTGGTGACCACGGCCAGCACCGGCAACGCCGCCGCCGCCCTGGCGGGCATGTGCGCCGGCGTGGGCCAGGCCAACGTCATCTTCCTGCCGCGCAGGGCGCCCCAGGCCAAGATCGCCCAACTGCTGGTCTTTGGCTCGCAGGTCCTCCTCGTGGACGGCACCTACGACGACGCCTTTGAGCTGTGCCTGCGGGCGGCCCCCGAGTTCGGCTGGTACAGCCGCAACACCGGTTACAACCCCTACATGAGCGAGGGAAAAAAGACCGCCAGCTACGAGATCTGCGAGCAGTTGACCGCCGCCGCATCGAGCCGCGGGGAGCCGGAGAGCCAGGCGCCCTGGACCGCGCCCGACGTGGTGGTGGTGCCCGTGGGCGACGGCTGCATCATCGGCGGGGTGCACAAGGGCTTCCAGGACCTGCTGGCCCTGGGCTGGATCGAGCGCATGCCGCGCCTCGTGGGGGTGCAGGCGGCCGGCTCGTCGCCCCTGGTGGACGCCTGGGAGCGGGGGCTGGAGGGCTGGGAGATGCAGCCCGTCGAGGCCCACTCCCTGGCCGACAGCATCGTCGCCGGCCTGCCCCGCGACCGCATCAAGGCCCTGCGCGCCGTGCGCCACAGCGGCGGCGCCTTCTTGCGGGTGACCGACGACCAGATCGTGGCCGCCATCCCCGCCCTCGCCCGGGGCTGCGGGGTCTTTGCCGAGCCCGCCGCCGCGGCATCCTACGCCGGCCTGCGAGAGGCCGTGAAGTTGGGCCTGATCCACGCCGGCGAGGAGGTGGTCATCCTGGCCACCGGCTCGGGCCTCAAGGACGTGGCGACTGCCATCAAATCGGTAGGCCAACCCGCCGTCGTGGCGCCGGATCTGGACGCCGTGCGGCGGGCGCTAAACCTGCAATCAGGAGAGTAAGATGATCGATCTGACCATTCGCGAAGAAGCACTCAAGAGGACCGTGCAGCGCGCCCGGGAGCGGGACATTGTCATCCCGACCTTTGCCCAGATGAAGGACCCGTCGCTCATCCCCGACAAGATCCGGTCGCGGCTGCGCGACGTGAGCCTATGGGAAGTCAACTCCCTTAACCTGTTCCGCATCACCTGGAAGAACGAGCCCAAGGCCCAGGGCGGCGGCTTCGGCGGCGTAAATTACGTCGAGCTGCCGCCGTCGCTGACGGGCGTGCCGGCGCGCATCATCTGCCTGGTGGGCAAGTGGTTCCCCACGGGCTCGCACAAGGTGGGCGCCAGCTTTGGCTGCCTGGTGCCGCGCCTGGTGACCGGCCAGTTCGATCCCACCTCCCAGAAGGCCGTCTGGCCGTCCACGGGCAACTACTGCCGGGGTGGCGCCTACGACTCGACCCTCCTGGCCTGCGATTCCATCGCCATCCTGCCCGAGGAGATGAGCCGCGAGCGGTTCGAGTGGCTCAGCAAGGTCTCGGGCGAGGTGATTGCCACGCCCGGCTGCGAGAGCAACGTCAAGGAGATCTTTGACAAGTGCTGGGAGCTGACCCGCGAGCGGGGCGACGACATTGTCATCTTTAATCAGTTCGATGAGTTTGGCAACCACCTGTGGCACTATGACATCACGGGCCACGCCATGGAAGAGGTGCTCCAGGCCGAGCTGGGGCCGCGGGACACCTATCGGGGCGTGGTGCTGACCACGGGCTCGGCGGGCACCATCGGCTCAGGCGACTACCTGAAGGAGCTCTTCCCGGCGAGCAAGGTGGGCGCCAGCGAGGCCCTCCAGTGCCCGACGCTCCTCCTGAACGGCTTTGGGGGGCATCGCATCGAGGGCATCGGCGACAAGCACGTTCCCTGGATCCACAACCTGCAGAACACCGACCTGGTGGTGGCCATCGACGACGATGCGTGCATGAACCTGGTGCGGCTCTTTAACGAGCCGGCCGGCCGCCGCTACCTGGCGGGCAAGGGCGTGCCACAGGACCTGGTCGACAGGCTGGACCTCATGGGCATCTCCAGCATCGCCAACGTCCTGTCGGCCATCAAGTTCGCCAGGTGGTACGAGCTGGGCGAAAACGACGTCGTCCTCACCGTCTGGACCGATTCCATGGAGCTGTACGGCAGCCGCCTGCGCGAGTTGCGCCAGGAACACGGCGAGTATGGCGAGGTCGACGCGGCGGCCGACTATCACCGCTATCTCCTGGGCTGTGGCATCGAGCACGTGGAGGAGCTGGGCTACTGGGATCGCAAGCGGATCCACAACCTGAAGTATTACACCTGGGTGGAGCAGCAGGGCAAGACCTATGCCGAGATCCAGGCCCAGTGGTACGACCCCGACTACTGGCGCTCCATCCACGGGCAGGTGGACGAGATCGACGCGCTTATCGACGAGTTCAACGACAGAACGGGTCTGCTCAAGGCATAGGAGGCGGACATGACAACGATGGCAGAGGTCAAACAACGGGTGCAGGCTGCGCGGGAGGACATGATCCAGTTCCTGCGCGACATCTGTGCCATCCCTTCCATGGACTCCCAGATCGGCCCGGTGGGCGAGCGCATCCAGGCCGAAATGCGACGCCTCGGCTGGGAAAAAGTGCGTTTCGACAGGATGGGCAACACCGTCGGGCGCATTGGGGATGGCCTCAGTGTGCTGGTCTATGACTCGCACATCGACACTGTCGGCATCGGCGACCCCGACGAGTGGGACTGGGACCCCTTTGTGGGCAAGGTGGAGGACGGCCGCCTCTTCGCGCGCGGCGCGTGCGACGAAAAGGGCAGCACGCCCGGCATGGTGTATGGCCTGGCCATCGCCCGCGACCTGGGCCTGCTGGAAGGCTACACCGCCTACTACTTTGGCAACATGGAAGAGTGGTGCGACGGCATCGCGCCCAATACGTTCGTCGAGGTCGATCCCGGGGTGCGGCCCGACCTGGTGGTCATCGGCGAGCCGACCAGGATGCACGTCTATCGCGGGCACAAGGGCCGCATCGAGCTCAGAATCACCGCCTCGGGCAGGTCGGCGCACGCGGCCTCCCACTGGCTGGGCGACAATGCCATCTACAAGATGCTGCCGGTCATCGCGGGCATCCGCGACCTGGACCGGCGCCTGCGCTTTGGCCAGGGCAGCCATCCGGTGCTGGGCAAGCCTTCCGTCACGGTGACCGACGTCTCGGCCCGCACAGCCTCGATCAATGCCGTGCCCGACCGGTTTACCGTTTATGTCGACCGGCGCATCACCCTGGACGAGCCGCACGACGAGGTCATCGCCCAGATCCGCAGTCTC
>MTKX01030058.1_pt1 | contig 55594 bp, 55 predicted proteins | sample 1042771 | NCBI WGS metagenome assembly MTKX01 (sample SAMN06212183, study PRJNA360534) | anaerobic digester metagenome | biome: Wastewater treatment plant; material: sludge; isolation source: anaerobic digester fed with sludge from wastewater treatment plant | place: Denmark: WWTP Randers ...
GCTTCGCTCCGACGAGTGGACGACATGGCCGGAACGCGTGGACGATTTCATCGGACTGCGCAGGCACACAACTGGACAACCTGGCATAGGGGGTAAGGCCATCACATACGAGAGCACTGGCAGAGCCCTGATTGCCCAACTGAACTGGAGCCCCGAGCGTTCTCGCACAACCCGCGAAGGCGGAACCTCATCTGGTTGCTCGCTGTCAATGTCAATTCAGTGCCGCCTGCCTGCCGCGCTACAGAAGGCTGAGCGTGCCTGTGACCCGCTTCTTTCCTGCCTGTTTCTGTAGCGTGGCAGCATAGCGACCAGCGTGGCACGGTGCATCCTTGGGCAGGTAGCCAAGCCTGCGAGCTGGTCGGCCTTCGTCGTCCAGCTCATAGGCTGCAAGCCGCCGTTCGGCACGACCGGATGTATCGGCGTGGTCCTCAAGCAGTATCTGGATACGGACCGTTCGCGGTTGGTCATACTCGACAACCCTCTCCCCCAGGTTGTTCGCGTGGTGGGCTCCGAGAATGACGATCTCACTCATCGGCCGCGGCTTGGGCGCGGCGAGCTGGGCCAGCACCTCTGGCCGAAAGGCATGAAAGGCAGCCGAAGCCGTGGCGCCAGGCCGGTCTACGTCGTGGGCAGCGTGCCACACGGCCTGGGCCATGACGCGGCGCTCCTGGGGATCGGAGTAGCCATCGCTCCACGCTTCCAGCTCCTGGATGGCGCTGACCATCGCCTTCTCGTCCTCGGCCTGCACGGCGCGGGCGACGGCCCGGTTGTAGGCGCGCACGTGCCGGCGGGCTTCGGCCAGCTGCTCCGGCGTGAACTCGGCCGGCAGCATCCCCTGGAAGTGCTTCGGTGGCTGCGGCGCCCGCTCCCAGGCGCGAAACTGCCTCGTCACGTGGTTCCACAGCCGGGACACCGGGTCAGGGTTGGGTGAAAGCCTCGTCTCACGGGTGAAGATGTCGGGGTCCTTGTGCACATCCAGCCAGACCAGCTCGCGTCCCACCCGCTCGCGCACGGCGTTCACGTACTCCAGGTTGGCGCCCGTGTCGTACTTGAACTTGTCCACCTCGGCCTGCAGCTCCTCGGCCAAACGCAGGATGACCTGCTCCCGCTGCTGCGGCATGAAGCGCTGCGAGGCGTTGACCCGCGCCACGGTGTAGACGATCTGCCCGAGGTAGGAGTCCAGGTTCTTTAGTGCCTGCCGAGCATTCTGCTCGCGGTTGTAGGCGCGGGCCAGGGCGAACAGGTCGCCCTCACGTTGCGCGATCCAGCCGGGCGCATCGAATCCGTGCGCCTCGGCGACCTCGACCGCCTGGTCCAGGCTGCGCGCAGGATCGCCGGCGACGTCCGCCAAGGTGCCGGCAAGCTCCTCCCTGGTTTCCGGAGCGAGGGATCGGGCATCCAGGTGGGCGGCCAGGTCGCGCAGGAACTCGTCCCGATGCCCTCCCTGCTGGATGGCGGCCGAGGGCAGCCACTGGCGGGTGCGGTCGGTGACGTCCTCGGGACGTTCGGGGGCCACGTGGGTTGCCAGCCGGCGCTTGACCTTCGGCGTGGTCGTCTCCTGCCCCCAGCCCTCGCGCCGCACCTGGTCGGCCAGCGGCGCCAGATCGGACCAGTCACGGTTGGGCCTGGGGATCTCGGCCAAAGGCTTGTGCCGCGTCACCGGCATGAGCTGGAAGACGTCGCCGTCAAAGTCCCCGCCCACCCGCTTGGCCGTGGCGTGGCTCATGAACAGGGCACCATTGTGCTTGCCGGCGTAGCGGAAGAAGCGGGCCAGGTCCCGCTCGTCCAAACCCAACTGCAGGCCGAGCCTGTGCACCGCCTGCCAGTCCACGTTGTGCCAGATCTGCACGTCGTGCCGGGTGCGGATCGGGTAGCGGGTGGCCATCACCTCGCCGGAGGGCAGGTCGGGGCAGACCACGTACCCTTCGGGCAGCCAATCGACCGTGCCCCGGAAGGAATCGGGCAGGCCCATGAAGGCCGGCACCTTGACACCGCCGCCCACCGCCAGGTCGTGCCATGCCTGGCGCAGCCGTCGGCGCAGCCCGCTCTGCACGTAGGGATGGTCGATCATCTCCCCGGTCACGTCGGCAGCCAGAACCTCTTCGAGCACGGCCGGCTCCCGGGCATCGGCCGCCTCCAGCTCCCCACGCTCGGTCTGCTGCACCTCGGCGTCTCGATCCTCGCGCTCGATCTTCAGGAACTGCCTCGCGCCCTCGCTGGTCTTCATCGCCTCCAGGAGCACCGGGATCTGGGTGTCGGCGCGGGGGAAGATGCACTGCTCGACCAGCTCGGGGTCGAACCACTGCAGCGCCTGGTAGCTGAGCCGGGTGCGCCGCTCCTGGCTCCACGCGACGAACCCGAGGTGCACGTCCCAGGAATGCTCCCCGAAAACCGGCTGGTTGCCCTTGAAGGAGGAGTCGGGCAGGATCAGGTCGTAGCCGCGGCCATTCTCGTCCACGTCGGCCCAATCCATCTGCTTGAGGGTGCCCTTGCCCACCAGGACGGTGTCCTCGTCCAGCCGGACGCCCAGGCGGAACTGCCCGGCCTGGCTGCCGTCCTTGCCGAAGACGCGGGCCATTCGGGTGCTCATCTTGCCGGCGCAGTCGCCGGTGCCCATCTCCCCTTCTTTGACCACCAGGACGCGCATACCCTGCACCAGCTGGGGTGGGCGCAGGCAGGGGGAGGCCAGCAGGCCACCATAGGCCATGATCTTCTCGAAGGTGTCGGCCACCAGGCGGCCCACCCGGCGGTCGGTGTACATGAAGCGGCCTTCCTTGCGGGCGCCGGTGGCGACGTCCAGGGCCAGGCCCTCCTGGCCGGCCAGGTCCTGGCTCAGGTCGTGAAGTGCTTTCTGCCAGTGGGCCTCGACCTGCTCAGGGGTGGATCTCGGCGGAGGCGGGGGAACCTGGCCCAAGGCGATCTTGAGGTCGGGGAACATCACCTGGAGCAGGGTGTTGTCGAGGTTGACCGGGGTTTCCAGGTCCTGGCCGGTGACCACGTCGTAGACCGGCAGGGCGCGGCGCTGGCGGCTGGGGAGGGCAGGTTCAACTGCTGCGGGAGCTGCCGGCCCCAGCGCCTCCGGAGGCTCGGGGAGCTTTGTGGCTTCCGGCGCCAAAGCTGCATACGCTGCATCGCCGCTTGCCACACCTTCCCGGACCGGGATCGCCTGAGGCGCGGGGATACGATAGGCGACGCTCCTGCGGCCCGCACCCGAGCTCTTGCCCCAACCCATGGATCTGCCTCAGCACCCGGCATGGCGGGTAATGGCCTGGGATTCCCGTTGGTTCTGAACCGCCAGGTAGGCCAGGTGCAGGAAGGCCTCGACCGGGTCGGCGTCCTGGTCCAGCAGCTCCCCGAGCGCCGGGCGGGGAAGGTCGATGCCGTGGGGCCGGCGGGGCACAGGACCCCGGAAGTCGCGGTCCAGTTCGCCGGTTTTCAGCCAGCGCAGGAACGCGTCGAAGATGCCCTGGTCTATGGCGAGCAGGTCGAGAGCGTCACGGGCGGCATCAGAGTCGAAGCCCAGCTGAGTCTGCATCAGGACCACCAGGTCAAGAACGGAAGACGGCGATCTGAGATGGGGAAACGGAACGCCCTGCGCGTGGCGCGGCCGGTCCAGAAACTCGCGGAAGAGGGCTGCGTTCTCGGCCAGGATCAGGTCGGGGTGGCCGTCCACCGGCTCCTTGATCAGGCGAGTTCCGTCGCGGCGCAGGCAGACCCGCCGGTGGGCCAGGTAGTGGCAGGTTGTGTTGGTGAACGAGGCCTCGGGGAAGGCCGCGACCAGCTCGGCCATGCGCTTGAGTGAGGCCACGCCGGTGAACAGGAGCCGTATATCGGGTGCCTGCTCCTGCAGGATGAGCAGGCCGGTCTCGACGACGTCCCACCCCTGGCGCTTGACCAGCTGCATGTTCAGAGTGAAGGTATGGAAGCCCTGCTCCCGGGCGTAGCGGATCTGCCGCTCCAGGTCGAGGGGGTGCCCCCACTGCAGGTGAGGGATGGGAACGAGCCCGCTCGTCTCCTGCATGCGCTGCACGGTCAGCCAGGTGCGTTTGATATTCACCAGGTGCTCCAGGCGAGGGCGGTCCAGGTAGATGGAGAAGTTCAGGCTGGTTGCGGCGTCGAAGCCCAGCGCCTGGATGCGGCCGAAGGCATTCTCGTGCCTCTGTGCAGGCCAGAGCCGCTCCAGGTAGCCGTCCAGGGCATTGCCGAGGCACAGCAGCAGGCTCCCCTCCGAGATGCCCCACTGGGCGCGCAGGCTGTGCGTGCCGTAGCGCTCGGGGACAGTGCGGTGGGAGACCCTGCCCCGGGGTGTCAGCACCTTGGCGATGCCCACGCCGATGGCCGGTTCGCGTGACAGGACCGAGGGCACCTCCAATCCGTTGAGGAGCTGGGGGAAGAAGGGCGGCAGCTCGAACTCGGGCTGCGGCGCGAGAGCCATGTCCAGCACCAAGCCATCAAGGGCGTCGATCCAGGGCTCGATCTCGCGGCAGCGCCCGGCGCCCTCGGCCACGCCCTCACAGAAGGTGCCGAAGGCAGGACAGGTTTGGCAGTCAGCGCATGGGTTCACGTTGTGGCCTCCTTGGGGTCAGTGTCGAGACAGAGGCACCCCCGTTCCGGGAAGACATCGGATCGTGGAGTGCCCGCTGGCAGTGTCCATGTTGTGTCTGTCATGGCAGTTGGTTCACCTGGAGGGCGTAGGTCTCGCCAGGTCCGTAGTAGCCGTTGGCCGAGGTGATGTGCATCACCACCACCTCATCGCAAGCAGACGTCCATGAGATGTAGGCTTGGCCACCGTCGGTGTCGTACAAGGTGCCGGAACAGGTCGGGATCACCAGGTTGGTGGAAGCCCACCCGCCCAGGCTGTGGGTCAGCACCTCCAGGTGCAGCCCGGTCCACACCCACAGGTACACGACGTCTTCGTCGCCGTAGGCATCCAGGGAGCGCCACTGCACCTCGCCCACACTGATGGCCGAGTTGTAGGGCGGGTATGGGTTGTCCGGCTCGTAGCCGTCGCCCGGCGCCGGCGTGGGCGTGGCGGTGGGCAGGGGCGTGGGAGTCGGCGTCGGGGTCGGCGTGATGCCACTGGGACACTCGGCGTAGCCGAGCTGTGGCGTGGTGGTGGGCAGCACCCAGTCACCCACCTGGTAGCCGTCGGCCAGGAGCGGCACGGGCGTGCCGTTGTCGCTGACCTGCTCGAACTCCAGGCACAGTCCGGTCACCGCTCCGCCGACCGGCACCCCGTAGGCGCCGCCCGGGTTGGCGAACTGGAGGGGGACCATGATCCGCCCCGAGCCGTCCGGCTTGGTGTAGGGCGTGCCCAGGGTGAAGGTCGTGCTGTACGGGACGGTCACGCCCCAGGCGGCGGCAATCTGCTGCGTGGTGAGGCGCACGTCATCCACGTACGAGGTCGGCGGCTCTCCGTAGGCAGCCAGGAGCCCTTCAGTGCACAGGATGCCGATGGCCTCGTAGTCCGGGTCGGGCGTAGCCCACATCGAGTCCCAGATGAAGCGGGCAGTGGCCAGCAGGTCGCCCCAGGCGCTCAGCACGTTGGGGTTGCAGGCCAGCAGCGGGATGGCGAACAGGAGGATCAGGGCGAACCAGAAGTGCTTCTTGCGTTTCACAGTTTCTTCTCCCTCACTCTGCGGCGCAGGGCCTCGGACGAGCGGAATACCGGGACCCGGCGCTCTTCGACGGCGAACTGGCCCTGGCCCCCGAACCGGTGCAGCTTCCGTCCGGGGTAACGCTGGGTCTCGAAACGGCCAAAGTCCGACAGGGCCACAGGCTCTCCATCGGCCAACGCCTCGGCGATGGTCGCCAGGAGCGCGTCGAGCGCCTGGCGCACCTGACGCTGGGTCAGCAGCGTGCGGCGCGCTGCCCTCGCGACGAGCTGTCGCTTGTTCACGGCTGACCTCCTTCGCCGCTCCTCCAGCCCGACGCGAGGTTCACGTCAGCTTCCGGCGTCGGTGGCTCAGGCTCGACTTCAGGCACGGGAAGCTCGACTTCCCCGTACACGGTCAGGGGCGCCGTGGGCGGTACACGGTCCAGCGCCCAGTCCTTGCGCCGGAAGAAGGGCGCGAATTCCGCGTGGAAGATGGCCTGCGCCGCCCGGCCTCCCTGGCTGAAGGCGGCGAACACGGTGGCGTGGCCCTTCTGCGGCTGGACCAGGTCGTCGGGCAGGAGCAGCGCCCGGCCGCGCAGGCTGGCCGTGGCGCCGTCCTGGCCCGGCTCTCCCGTCCCGCGCCGCGACTGAGAGAGCGAGGTCATGGCCAGGGTCTGCTGCCCGCTCAGCCGGCTGAAGAACTCGGCAGTACGTCCATCACAGCCACCGAAGACGATCTTGGTCGCCAGCCCAGCCAGCAGACGGTCGGTCTCGCCCTTGGCCGGGTAGACGTGGTCGAACTGGGCCAGCGACTGGGCGGCGGTCAGCACCGAGATGCGGCGCTTGCGCACCAGGTTGATGTCCCGCACCAGCGAGTCCAGCCTGCCCAAAGCCGGGAACTCCTCCAGGATGAGCCCGACCGGTCTGGGCAGGGCGCCGCCGGCCAGCTCGCCCAGGTCGTCCAGGCGCATGGTGAGCACCCTCAGCACCGTGCCCAGGTAGGCGCCGTAGGCGTCGGCGTGGCGGCGTGAGCAGCGCAGGATGAGAACGGTCGGCGTGTGGGCCAGTTGGGCAGCCAGGTCCAGGTCGGTCCGAGACGTGATGTGGCACACTGAGGGATCGGCCCAGGGTGCCAGGCCGACGTTGAACGCCTCGGCCATGATGTTGAGGGCCAGCTTGGGGTCCTGGGTGCGCATCGAGGCGGTAAAATCGGCGGCCAGTTGTGCCGCGCCGGGCGCCTTGCTGCCGGCGAGCTCGCGGGCCATGGCGTGCAGGTCCTCGCGGGCAGCCAGCACCTCACCCAGGCTGGGGTAGTGCAAGGCGCAGGCAGCCAGCAGGTTGACCGCCGCGCGCGCCCAGAAGGGATCGCCCTGGCCGTGGGCGTCGGATAGGAGCACCGCGGCCATGGCGCGGGCGTCGGCCACGTCCTTCACCATGTCGCACAGGTTCACGGCGCAGCTCGATTGCGGCTCGCTCGGGTTGTGCAGGAAGAGGGCATGGCCGGTCAGCGATGCGATCCGTTCGACGTAGGGCTGGAGTTCGCCCTGGACGTCGGTGATGATCAGGCTGTGCCCGTCGCGCATGCGGTCGGCAATGGCCGGGAGGATGGCGCACTGGGTCTTGCCCGAACCCTGCGGACCAAAGACGGCCACACCGCGGGCAATGTCCTCGCCGCTCAGGCACAAACGGTTCCCCAGGCGTTGTCCTCGTGCGCCCCAGTACCGGCCGCGCAGGGTCCAGCCCAGGCGGTCGGGCTGTGACCAGCGTCGGAAGGTCTGGGGAGAGCAGAGGCGGGCGCTGCCCAGCGCCGCGGCCTGGCTGGCGTCGCGCTCCAGGCGCTGCCGGGCGCGGTCGCCAGGCCGGGTGGAGAAGGCGGTGTTGTACAGGGCATACAGGAGTATCAGGCCGGCGGCGAAGGCGCCCGCTGTGACTGCCTCCCAAGCGCGGAACTCAGGAGGACCGATCACTGCCTCGGCCACGCCCTCGGCCGCTCCCCAACGAGTAGCAGGACCGGCCCTGTCGATTCCGGCCAGACCCACGGCCAGGCCCACGGCAAGAAGAGCGGCCGCGGTGCAGGCGAGGACGGCGCCTCGGTTCCTGCCAAAGAGGAACAGAACCAGCAGAACAACGGCACCGCCGGCCAGGATGGCCAGAGCGGGTGGGCTGAAGGGCAGGGCCCGGTCCAGCGTTGACAGTAGCTTGTGGATCATGTTCCTTCCTCTCCTGCGGGCTCGCCGGGGCGCAGAGGGATGAACTCGATGTCGCGGCCGGTGGCCGCGGCGTGGATCTCCCTCTGCGGTTCTCTCACCTGCTCGGGCGGCTCCTGCTCCCGCTCGAGGCCAAAGGCCCGATCGAGCTCGCGATAGACGATCTCCTTGAACGGCTGCACCTGGGGAGGGTTGTTGTACAGGGGCGTCGCCTCTCCCGTGAGGGGGTTCTCGGTCGCCGGGGCCAGGATCAGGTGGGCGTGCATCTGCTCGCCGTAGCTGCGCTCCGGGCGGTGCACGACAAAGCTGTACTCGATGGGACCGGCCTGCGGCCTGGCGTCGTGCTCCTGGCGCCACTCGTCCCACGCCTGAATCGCAGTCCTGACGGCCTCGACGAAGCGGGCCTGCGGATCGCCCTCGACCCGGGCAATGGCCTCGGGGTCGGGGGAGATGATGACCGAGTGGCAGTAGGCGTGGCGGTTGGCCGGGCTGAGATCATCCAGGCGGGCGACGATCTCGCCGTATCGGGTGCCGAGCCCTCCGTCCACCCAGCGGTCGGGTCCGCCGGCGCCGGGGAGATAGTCGTCCCGATCGTCGCGAAACTGGATGTATTTCAGCAAGTTGCGCACGTTGGGGAAGTGGGCGCCGCCGCGCTTGTGCCGGGCGTAGCCAAAGTTGCAGATCGACTTCACGCCTCGGCCTCCAGTGCGGCACGGATCTCGTCACCGGCGTGGGCGGCGAGCTGGACGACCTGGGCCAGCACCTTGGAGCCCTCGGCGCCCTGCTTCATCTGCAGCAGGATGATGGCCGCCAACAGCAAGCTGTCGGCGCGCGCCCGGCGCTTGAGGAAGCCCTCCTGGATCTCTGCCAGCTGGCGCGCCACCCGGTTGCCCATGCGGCTGCGGCTGCCAAGCAGGTCGTCCTGGGCGTCCAGGTAGTCGCGAATCGCCTGCCGGATCAGATCGCCGATGCTGGTCCTCTGCCGGTCTGCCAGCGTTTCCAGGTTCTGGAACAGAGCCGTCGTGAGGTGAATGGTGAGCTGGCGATCGTACTTGCGTGCGTCAGGTGGACTCATGGCCATCCCCCCGGCGGGCGCCGGCGCTGCTGAGGCGGAGCCGCACAGCAGCGCCGCCGACGGAGAGGGGCGCACATCGGCGAGTCGCCGATGAGCCCCATGTGCGTGCGGGTACATGGTCAGGGCGAGTGCCTGACTCCCTGGGGTGAGTGGCCCATGAAGGCGATGGCCATGGAGATTGCGGGGCACTCAGAGTCAAGCGTTTTAGCTTGCTACCCCCGCCGTGCTGCAAAGCGGGGACTGCCACACCTGCGAAGCAGCAGGCAGGCCAAGCTGAAGCACGGTGGGGGTGACGGTTCATCTTTGCTACCATCCCCCTCTGTGGTGAGTGTTCAGTCGGTGGACTCACCGGCCCTCCCCTTCGTTGGATCCCCTTGCGATGTGCGGACCGTCTGCCTGAACTTCCGGCGCAGATGTGTGATGATCAGGTCCACCGCCAGGATGATTCCCAGGCTGAGCAGCAACGACACAAGAACGGGCGTGAATGACTGCATCGTGTCTTCTCCCTCTCTCATTCGGCGCTCATCTTCAGGGCGACCGTCATGCCATGCAGCCGGGCAATAGCCGAATTGGGTGGCAGTTCCATCAGCTCGGCAGCCGAGATGGGCAGCTGCCAGTCTGCAACGAGCCTGGCGGCCAGGGCTGCCGTGCAGCGGAAGACAATCTCGCCCCTCGGCTCTTCCTCCCGGACGGGATACGCTTCCGCCTCCTGGGTGTCCAGGAGAAGGGACAGCCTGGGATCTTGCCGAGCGACATCGATCCATCGCTGTCCTCCGTCGGTCCTGTAGAGGTGGGGTTCGTGCAGGTGGAGAGACAGGCAGAAGTCCTCGCCCCTGGACAGGAGGCGAGTCAGCGTCAGGTCCAGCATGGCGCTCAGCAGGCAGTCGTTCTCGGGAAAGTCTGCATCCGTCATGGGCACCAGGAGGAGGCTGGGCTGTGCCAGCGCCTGGCTGGGGTTGAGGAACGGTTCGGCGCAGAGGCTCTGGATCTGCCCTGCTGCCAAAGGCCTGAGTGCGGCACGCAGAGTAGACAGGATGGTCACTGCCTGGACGTAGCCTGCATCCTCGTCGAGCAGAGTGAGCAGCTCCTCTCCTGAGTCACCGGCCAGATCGCCTGCCTGCGCCAAGAACGATCGCAAGGCCTGTGTGCTCTGGCTCACGAGGTACAGGTCGGTGAAGGGGAGGTCGTTCGCCGTTCGTTGCGCAGTCATGGCCAGGGCACGGATCAGGTGGTCGGTGAAAGAAGCGACCGCCGGCAGGTGCAGTTCGAGCCCAAGGTTGGCCAGGAAGGTCTGGGTGCCCTGCACAACCGTCTGGATGTCTTCGTGCGCCCATTCCTCGGCAGTGACAATGGCCAGGTGAGCCGACCGGTAGCTGCTCTGCGGGTCGAGCCAGTACGTGGGTGTCTCTCGTGTACTGCGGGCCATCTGCTCCAGGAGACGCCGGTGGGGTGAAACGACTATGACTGTCCGGCCGCGGCCCAAGTCCTGGAGAGACTGCTGTACCAGAAACGAGCCCGGAGCACCAACTGTGAATTGCGGGATGTGCCGCCCGAGCGACAGTAACCTGCCGTCGCCCGAGTAGCCCAGGCGCCTGCCCTCACCGCCGGGTTGGTAGTTGGCCGGTGGCACAAGCTGCAGAAGTCTAGACCGGCTGGAGTAGGCAGATCCATCGGTCGTGGGCGGGAACAGGGTGCTGAGCCGAACACCGGCAGACAGCTCGTCCCAGATCGGCAGGCCGTGCCAGATCCGCTTCAGCCGCCGAGGCAAAGGCAGCCTGACCCAGCGGCCGCTGGAGGGCCGTCCATCCGTCTCCACGGTCAGCGTAGCGAAGGGAGTCTGCCGGATGTGCAGCCTCACCTCTCTGTCCTCGCCTTCGGTCGCCCAGCGGAGTAGATCGCTGCTAAGAGGACCGACACTCAGAAAAAAGGAGCGCCCGGCCTTCCGCGTCCCGTTGTCGTCCCTGGATAGCCTGATCTCCGGCAGTGCCCGCGGCAGCTGAGCCTCGATGTAGCGGTCCAGCGGCTGTGGCAGCTCCAGGAACAGCCCGTCCGCACTGGCCTCCAGCACGACGTGCCCTGCCCGGTCGACCAGGTAGCGCAGCGTGGCCTCCAGTCGCTCCGTGTCCGCCCCCGGCTCCAGGTGGTAGCGGAGCTGCCAGCGGGTGAGGTCGCCCTTTCCTGATAGCAGCGCCAGGTAGCCGACGGTGAGCAGCAGCCCGGCCAGGCCGCCCAGCAGAGGCCACGGTCCGGTCGTCTTCCAGGTGAGCAGAGTCACCGGCACCGTAGCCGTGCAGGCAGCCAGGAGCCGGATCAGGTTCCTCAGCGACATGTCACTCCGCCTGCGTCCCCTGCGCCTTTTCCTGGATGCGCGCCTGCAGCTCCCGGATCTTGGCCTCCAGGAACGGGATCCACAGCTTGATGCGGCGCTCGTTCCACAGGTACTGGGCGTGCGAGACCAGGCTCTGCGGCCCTGCGGTGCGTGCCTTGCGTTTTGCCATGCGTTACCTCCTTGGGTTGTTTTTCTCCGGCAGGTATGGGGTCAGCATCTCCACCTCGGCGCGGCTGGGTTGGAAGTAGACGTGGTAGGGCTTGCTCTCGACGACCAGCACCCCTTCCCCCACCCCGGCGCTCAGGATGACCTCGGCGTGGTGTCCCGTCAGCCCGAGGTTCTCGACGATGGCCGGAGCGGCCGTCTCGTCCACGCGCATCACCACCTTGACCAGGGCGTTCTCCAGGATGCGCCGCCCGGCCGGGGTGTCGAAGGTGGCCCAGTTCTGGTCCAGGCACTCGATACCCACCTTCCACGCCCGCACCCGCTTGGCCAGCAGCCCGGTCGCCGCGGCCAGCGCCGGGATCTCGGACAGGATGCCGAACTCGTCGACGACCACGTTGGTGGGCAACTCCTCACCTCTGCGCTGGCGGATGACACGCTCGATGGATGACAGCAGGGCGAAGATGAAGGTGGGCTGAAACTCGCCTTCGAGCTCGCTCAGGTCGAAGGTGACGATCGGGTAGCGGCGGTCCAGGTCCAGGCTGAGGGTGGTGTGGGCGTTGAAGACAGAAGCGAGCGAGCCGCTGACAAAGCGCTCCAGGTCCTTGGAGAGCTCAGGGGTGTCCGTCTTGAGCAGCACCGCCAGGTCTTCCAGCCGGGGCATCTCCTCGGGCACGAAGAGGTCGGTGCGCACCCGGCGCTTGTGATACAGATCCAGCAGAGCGCGGTCGACGACCGCCTTCTCGCCGATGGTCAGCTCCCGGCCCAGTAGAGATTCCAGAAGGACGACTACGTGCGACACCTGGGCGGCGGCGTTGTCGTGCACTACGTCCAGCACGTTGAGCGCGGTGCCACTGCCCAGCCGCAGGAAGTTGTACCTCCCGCCCACCGCCTCGGTCACCTTGCGGAAGCTGCCCTGCGGGTCGACAAAGACGGTCTGCACCCCGAACATCCGCTCTCGGTAGGCCCTGAGCCCGGCCATGAAGGTCTTGCCCGAGCCGGTGCGGCCCAGCACCACCTCGTTGTAGGCGGGCAGGCGGAACTTGTCGAGCCACAGCGGCGAGCCGGTGGCGCGGTTGACGGCGATGAAGGGGCCGTCGGTGTTCTTGGGCACCTCGTAGCCAAAGGGGCTGAGGAGGGCGACGCCGGGAGAGAGCAGGTTCCTGGCGCCGCGGGCAATGGTCTCGGGCGTGGAATCCGCGGAGAAGAGTGCCATCGCCTCGAACTGGTGCATCCACGCCGCGCGCAGGTACACCTGGTGGCGTGCCGCGGTCGAGGTGACCATCTCCACGTTGCGCTCCAGCTCGTCGCGGTTCTTGCCTTCCACCGCCACGGCGACGACGACCTGATGCAGGCCGTCCCGCTCGTGCTGCACGGCGTGTAGGGCCGCCTGCACGTCCAGGTAGGCCTGATCCTTCTCCGGGTCGGGCGCCTCGTTGCCGTGCCTGCCCAACAGGTCGGCCTTGAGCTTGTTGTGGGCCATCTGGAGCGTCCGCACCGCCTTGTTGGGGTTCACGGTGCGCACGTCGACCGCCAGCGACAGCGGACAGGACAGCCCCAGGAAGGCGGCGACCGTGCCGAAGCTGAGCTGGCCGCGCAGGTCGTAGGAGTAAAGGAAGGCGAGATAGGGCTCACTGCGTCCCTCCCTTCTGCGCAGCGGATGGATGTGGCCTGGCGTCTCGCGGTACGCCGAGGCGATGAGCGACGGCAGCCGCGGCGCAGGCTGGACCGGCAGGCGCAGCCCGGCCGAGAGGGCGACTGCCAGCGCCTGTGGCGAGCGCTTCCTGTCGGAGAAGAGCACCAGGTAGTAGTCGGTGTCCTTCAGGTAGGCGGTGTGGATGATCTGCTCCAGGAAGCGGCGGTAGGCGGCGATCTGCTCGCGGGCGCGCGGATCCTGGGCGGCGGCCATCATCGCCTTGATGCGCTCCAGCGGTTCCTCGAGGGGGTAGGGGCGGGAGTAGGCCAGCAGGCGAAAGTCGCTCGACAGCGACGCGTAGAAGCGGGCGAGCTGGCCCATCCTGGCCCACAGCTCCCCCTCGGAGTAGCGGGTCAGGTCAAACGAGCCGACGCGGAAGACGGTCCCCTGGGCCATGTTACTGCTCCCCGTAGACGATGGGCTGGCCCTCTTCGTCGCGCAGGACGAGCGCGCCTTGGGCGACGGGCAGCGGCCCTTCCTCGGGCTCAACCGTGTCGCCGGTCACCTTGCGCACCAGGTAGGCGACGGCCAGGGGGACGAAGCGGTAGAGGGCCAGGCCCTGGACCTGGACGGCGACGAGCGCCACGCCCAGGCCCATGCAGGCCAGGGTGACCAGGGCGCCTCCGCCGATGAAGTGGCCCAGCAGGTACCCGGCGAAGGCGGCGACGGCGTGCTCGACGGTGACGAACCAGACGACGGTGGCCTTCTGGCGCATGAACTCCGATGGCACCTGGTACATGGATCGTTCCTTTCCGTTCGTTGGTGTGTGGCCTGGTCAGCGGTCCGGTCTGGATGGGCCGCTGACCAGGACCCCTGTTAGCCCACGATGGCGGCGGCCAGGGTGGGCAGCAGGAGCAGGATGATGCCGCCGATGACCATCATGGCCACCGCGCTGCGGTTGTTGGCCGACCACTCGGGGGCGACGGGGCGCAGCAGCAGCGCCACGGCGATCACCGCCAGGCCGATCATGGCAAAGCCGAGGCGGTACTGCATGATCAGGTCGAGGATGGTGTCCAGGATCGGGATTCCGGTCATGTGCTCTTGTGTTCTCCTTCCGTTCTTTCAGATTCGTGCGTTCGGGTCTTGGGCACAGCCGGGGCACCGCGCCCCGGCGCTTCGGGTCAGGGTCTGGGTGTGGCGATCACCTCCTCTCTCGTGTCGACGGGCAGCGCCCAGATCACCAGCCGCCGGTCGGTGCCGTCGTCGTTCCCGCCCAGCAGCAGCAAGGTGAGGCCGGTCCGGTGCTGGGCGAGGGCCTCGATCTCGTAGGCTCCTACCGTCCGCTTCTCGACCACGCGGTACGCGTGCGTCCCGGCCACGTTGTCGCGCAGCCTCAGGGTGTCGCTCACCGAGAGCGAGGCGGCCAGCTTGCCGTTGTCCGACGTGTAGGGCAGGCCCAGCACGACGTTGACGTACGTCCCGGCCAGCCACGAGACCTGCTGCGGATCGGGAACGAAGGCCCAGTAGCCGTCGCGCAGGCCGGTGGGCACGACAGGGAAGTAGCGGCCTGCAGCCTCCAGCGACACAGGGATCACCGACTCCGGCTCCACCGTCACCTGCACCGGCTTGACCGGGATCTCCTCGGGCGGTACGGCCGTCGGCGTGGAGGTAGGCGCCGGCGTCTGGGTCGGCGTCGAAGTCGGTGTGGCGGTCGAGGTCGCAGTCGCCGTAGCGGTAGGCGTCAGCGTCTGGGTGGGGATGGAGACGCGCACCGTCATGGTGGGCAGGGGCGTCGCCGTGAACGGAACCCCCGACTTGCCCCCGTACACGACCAGGATGACGATCAGCGCCACGGCGAAGGCCCCGGCCCAGGGCGCGGCCTTGCGCAGCCGTTCCTTGCGCAGGTCGGCGTCGTCGACGAGAAAGTCGGCGTCCACCGGCAGGTCGGGGGGGCTGGCATAGACGATCTTCTCGCCGTCGTCGTCGACGACGAACCCCCGCTGCGCCTTCTCCAGCAGGTCCTGGGCGATGGCCAGCTCCTCCTCATCCGACGCGGTGCCGGAGATAGCCTTGCGGTAGTACTGCTCGAGCAGCTCGCGTTCTTCTTCTGGCTTCATCTTCTGCTCCTCCTACGGGATCCTGGACGGCAGCTGGACGGGCGGGACGGCCACGTCGAGGGTCGTTTCTTCGCCGCGCAGGGTGACCGCCTCGGCGCGGCCCAGGGTGGGGACGAGCAGCATGTAGCTGCCGGACGGCACCTTGGCGAGGGCGACCTGGCCGGACTCATCCGTTACGCCGGACCATACCCGCCCGGGGTTGGCCTGGGACTGGAAGCGAATTCCCATACCCACTACCCCCTCCTGCGGGCCGTACGCGCCGTTCTGATCCTCGTCCACGAAGACCAGGACGTGCACCGTCGCTTTCCCCGATGAGGAGCCGCCGCTGCCCGCCGATCGGGTGGGAGTAGGCGTGGGCGTGCTCGTCGGCTCGGCCACAGTGACCACCACCTCGACCGTCTCGTTGCCGCCGGGGGCCAGGACCTTGAGGGTGTAGGCGCTTGTCTCGGTCGGGCACACCAGCCGCTCCTCCTGGCCTACGACGCCCACCTGGTTGCCGTTGGGATAGACCAGGAAGACCTCGCTGGCCCGCTCCACCGACCAGCTCAGCGTCACACAGTCGCCCGGGTGCTCCACGTAGTCAGGCGTGGCAGAGAAGCTGACCACCGGCTTCTGCGGCGTGGCGGTCGGCGCCGGCGTGTTCGTCGGCTTGGGCGTGGAGGTCGGGGTTGCCGTGGGCGTGGACGTCGGCGCAGTGGTCGGGGTCGGCGTGGGCCCGGCAGTCTCGCCGGCGTACAGCTCGTAGGCCTGGGTGGTGCTGTACACCCCCTGGCTTGTGACGACCGTGATCAGCGCGTCGCCGGTGGCGGGCGCCTCGAAGACGATGCGCGAGGCCAGCGGCTCGGACCCGCCGTCGTCGTCCTGGTAGGTCGTGCCCGCGATCTCGACCGTCAGGACGGTGTCCACCAGCAGCGCCAGCTCCTGCGTATGGACGTCGTACCAGTGTCCCGCCTTGACCCGGAAGTGAGCGTAATCGGCGTCGCCGTCAGGGTAGAAGGAGCGCGCCTGCGTCTCGCCGTTGCCGATCCAGGGTGGGTCGGGCCAGTCCGGCTCATACGCGTCGCCTGCCTGGGCGTGGGCGGACGGCAGCAGGAGGCAGGAGCCCAGAGCGGCCAGGGCTGCCACGGTCGCAGCGATCACGATCACGTGAGATATCTCTCGGCTCCTGCCTGCTGCCGGCGAAGGTCGCGTGAGTGGCTTCATTCTGTTTCCTCTCCTCGGTGGATGGTGTCCAGTACGTCCTGACCATACTGCTCGATCTTCCTGGGACCGACGCCCTTGATCGCGCCGAGATCCTCCAGGGTCTGCGGCCGGGCGGCGGCGATGCGCTTCAAGGTGGCGTCGGGGAAGACGTGGAAGGCCTTTTGGCCCGCCTGCCGGGCCGCTTCCTGGCGCCAGGCGCGCAGCCGGGCAAAGAGCACCGGGTCATACGCCTCTCCCGGTATGGCGGACGCGGTGTCCGTGCCTGGTATGGACCCGGTAGGTACCTCCTGGGTATGTACTGCGGGCTCTGCCGCTGTGCCCGGCGCGCCCGCGAAAGGCGGCACGTGGCCAGCCGCGTCGAGCGTGGGCAGAGGCACAGGACCGGGGAGATCTGCCGGCGCGGCGCCTGGCAGTGGTGCCCAGTCATCGGCGGCAGGCCGGAGAGCTTCTTCGACGAGCGCGGTGTCAGGTTCCGTCGTCCCAGGGCCTTCAGTCCGCGGCGATCTGCCGGGCATCGGCGGGCGGGGCTCGGCGGACCGGGGAATCTCGCGCAGCGTGACCTGGGGCGCGGCGCCCAGGCCGATGAGCCCCTCGACGATGCGGTCGGTGGTCTCGGGGTCGCCGGTGGCAGCATCCCACTGGCGCATGCGCTCCAGCCGTCCCTCGGGGAACTGCTGGGCCGTGAGCCGCGGGTTCTGTTCCACACTCTCGCCGACCGTTTCCACCAGCTGCCTCCCCATCTCGCTCGCCAGCCCGGCATCCTGCATCTGCCGGACCACAGCTTGCGCCCGTCCCGCATGCGGGCCGAAGACGTGCTCGGTGCCTGCCCCGAGCTCAGCCCGCAATGCAGAGTCCAGGTTGCCATCCGTGCCGGCCGCCTTGACGGCGTGGGCAAAGCCCTGGCGCACCTGTCGGGGCGGGAGGGTGCGTTCGGTGGTCACACCCAGGGCAGCGGCTTCCCCGACGCTCAGGCGCTGCTCGGGCGGCAGGGCAGCCTGCTCCTGGGACAGCACCGTCGCCGCCTCCGGTTCGCGCTGCACGACCTCCTCGACGAACTGCGGGTCCAGGCTGCCGTCCGGCAGGACCGGCGAGCGGCCGTCCGCCGTCCACTGCACTGCTTGGGCGTGGCCGGCGCGGGCCAGGTCGTACGCAGCGTTCTCCACGTCGGGCGAGGCAGGCTGCAGCTTGGCGGCTGCGTCGCGGATCTGCCGGGCGCTCTGCGGCGCCCAGCCGGATAGCTCCTGGGGCTGTGTGTCAGCCGGAGGCTGCGGCAAGGCGTCGGGGTCCGGTGTGGCGGAGGACCCATCTGCCAGGAGCAGGGCCTGGAGCGGCGCCGTGCTCATCGGTGCGCCGGTCCAGGGATCGGCGGGCGCGATGGCCGGCACAGAGGAGGTGGATGCACCTGACGATCCACTCTGCGCAGACGGCGGAACGGGCACCAGCAAAGGTGACTGCGTTCCGGCAGGCGAAGCACCGCCCGGTATGACCTGAGTCTGGCCGCCGGGGGCATTCTGAGCGCCCTGGGCGATGCCTGAGCCAGAAGGCCGGGCAGCGGAGCCCGCCGGTGAGACTCCTGGCTGCGACGCAGAAGAGGACGTCCCGCCGGTCCTGGGCTGCGCCGAACTGGGCTGTGGGGTGCCGGGGGCAGGTGTTGCCGGCGGGCTACCGATAGAACTCGCGGCTGCCCCTCCACCCGGCCGGGGCTGTGTCGGCGACGGCTGGGTGGGAGTGGGCCCGGACGAGGGCGTGGCAGGCGACGTGCCCGCAGTCCCTGTCGAGCCGGAAGTAGATGAGCCACCTGAGCGGGATCCGGCCCCGCGTGAGCCGCCGCGCAGCGTCTGCACGCTGGCCATGACGCCAGCGCCGGTCATGAACCCTTTCCCTGCATCCTGGCCCAGGATCGTGGTCGTGGCGTTGCCCATCAACGCCAGACTGCCATAGTCGGCTCCCCGGGAGGCAGCCAGCGCGCCGACCACGGCGCCTGCCCCGCCGGTGGTCGCGGCCATCGCCGCCTGCACAGCGGCTCGGGCTCCCTGCACCGGTGCGCCGAGCGCGTGTCCTGCGGCACCGATGATCCCGCCGCCCGAACCGGCCAGGTACGGGTTGGGCGCGCCCATCAGCGTCTGGCCGACCGCTCCACCGCCGATCATCGAGGCCGCCACCCGGGACTCGGGACTGGGCAGTGCCGCCCCTCCTCCGCCTCCGCCCGACAGGCCCAGCGATGCGCCGATGCTGCCCACCGATTGGCCGACGAAGCTGATGCTCGACAGCAGGCTGCTGAGTGCTTCTTTGGCCATCACCAGGCACAGGAGCAGATCCACCAGCGCCACTGCCGCCATGGCCGTCAAGCTGCCGGTGGCCACTGAGAAGAGCCGGATCACCACCGCGGCCAGGGTCAACAGCACCACGCTCTTCAGGAAGATGGTGATGTAGTTGCGGATCACCCCGGCGGGAAAGCTCTCCAGGGGAAGGTAGAAGGCAAAGATGGCTGCCACCGGGAAGAGGACGAACATCATCCCTGCTGCCAGTCCCAAGCAGATCTGCAGCGCGCCGTAGGCCAGAAGGAGGAAGGCGATGACCAGCCCGAGGAGCTGCGTGCCCAGCGCGTCCTGGGCGTAGGTCAGCACCTCCCACGGGTCGCCGACCGGGTTATCCGGGTCGCAGGCGGGGCTGCTGTACAGCACCGGCGGGTTGTAGACGCAGTGGTCGTACAGGTCGCGCACCGACTCGGTGCCGCCGTACGGGATGCCGTCGGGCAGTATCGTCAGGCTGGGATCGAGCACGTCGGCCGCGCTGGTGCCGGTGATGCACAGGAGTTGGTCGACGACCCCGCCCGAGCAGCCGGGGATGGCGCCCGACGATACGGCGGAGGCAATCTCCTCGGCCAGGTCCACGCGAAAGGTCTCCAGCGTGGTGTAGATGTTCGGGGCATTCAGCAGGAAGGCCTGGATGACGACGCCCCACAGCACGATGCGCTGAAAAGAAACGAGCTTCAGGTCGGGCCAGAACGGCTTGGCGATGAGGGAGAGGCCGAACAGGCCCAGGCTGACCATGAGGCTGCCGCGGATGACCTGGTGGACGCTGCCGGCCATGATGGCGTTGAGCGCCTCGGTGATGACGTTGCCGAAGAGGGCCGAGAAATCCTGGGCGAAGAGGGCGACCATGCCGCATAGCTTGAGGATGCCCCACAGCAGCACGCCGCCCAGGCGCGCGGTGTCCTGGAGCGTCTTGACGATGGTGGTCATCAGGCTGTCGATGGCATCCTGCAGCCAGCCGGGAATGGCCAGGAGCGTGCCGGTCGATGCATGGGCCGGGGCGGGAAGGACGGCCGACAGGATCAGCAGGGCCAGGCAGCCCAGCGTGATCAGACCAACGGTTCGTGCGACCCTGCCTGCTCTCATTCTCCTGTCTCCTTCTGGCCTGCCTCTTGCACCTTGCCTCCCGCTGCCTGCTTCGCGTACCGCTCAGCCAGCGCCCAGCGGATCACGTCACTGCGAGTGACCATGGCCCGCTCCGCCTCCTCGACCAGCAGTGTGTAGAGGCCGAGAGGGACGTGTGCCCCGACGTACACCCTGGGGCTGTGCGGATCCGCGGCTGGTTTGAGGTCTTCTGCCATTGTTTTCCTTCCAACGCGATTGACGAGAGCATATCACGTCGCGAGGTCGATTGGAACCCTATAAGATTACAGGTATTTGCGTCGCGTTGGGCCTCTTTTCGGCCGCTGAAGCTGTAAATGAGTGAAGAAAGGCTCTGTTCGGAGAAAAAGGTAGAGCCCCTGATTGCTCAGAGGCTCTACTTGCCGGGCGGTCGGCGGCGGGTGGGCGGCAGGTCCTATTCAGTTGTCCTTGCGATGCTCAGTCGCAACTAGAATGGCAGAGCGTCATCATCCTCGTAGCCTTCTGGCGGTGGCCCACCCGCGGGCGCGCTGCCGTTGCCTTCCTTGCGGCCGATGAACTTGACCGTGCGGGCCGTCACCTCGTAGCTCGCCCGGTGCTCGCCGTCGTTCCCCGTCCAGATCCGCGGGTTCTGGGCGCCGTCCACAGGCTCGCCCCGCAGCTCCCCCTCGACAAACACGGCCTGGCCCTTGCCCGCGTACTGGTTCACTGCCTCGGCCAGCTTGCGCCAGCAGGTGACCCGGAACCAGGTGGTCAGCTCCCAGTTCTTGCCGTTGATGGACTCCTTCCAGCCCTGCGGGCAGGTGGAGACGCGCTCCTTGGAGACGGCCTGGCGGGTGGCGACGGAGAAGTTGGTGACGGGCGTGCCGTCCTCGGTGTACCGCATCTGCGGTTCCTGGCCTACGAACCCGATGATCGTGATTCTGTGGAACATGGGAATGTCCTCCTTTTCGTGATTTGGTTTGTTGACAGGTTGTTCCTGACCTGCCACGTCCCCCGGACGCGGTAGCGTCCAAGTACCTACCCTGCGGAGAAATAGACGACAATCGACAGCGGCTCTGGCTGAGGAGTCAGGTTGGGTGATCTCTCGCGCACGCCAGACAGGGTAAGGGTTTTGCAGACCCGGCACGGGAGCAAAAAAAAGAGAGCCCGATCCCGGCGAGGGGCTCGAGCTCTCAGAGCGGCCTAGTGGCCCAAGACGCGGACGATCTCCTCGCGCGGGACCTTGACCAGGTCGGCCCGGCCGAAGGCCTTCAGCAGGCTCCTGGTTTCGTCGATCAGCGGGCGCAGGTTGGCGGCCTTGACCTGCCAGCCCTGGGTGACCTGACCGACGATGAGCTGAGAGTCGGTGTAGACCAGCAGGCTGTAGGCTACGGCGCTACGGCCGGCCTTTTGGATGCGGCCAAGCAGGTCCTTCAGGGCTGCGATCACGGTGCGGTACTCGGCCTCGTTGTTGGTCGCGGTGCCGAGATCCAGGCGGACGGTCTGCTTGCGTCCGTCACGAGTGGCCAGGAAGTAGGAGCCGTATCCGCGGTTGGCCGCCCCGTTCCCCTCGCTCCCGCCATCACAGACCGCAAGAAAATCGTGCTCGAACATAGTTCACCTCCAGAGTGGGATGTCACGGCCAGGCAAGTGACCGTCCGCGCACCCCCTGCACGGTAGTGCCCCTTTCGCTGGCACAGGCGTCCCGAAGGAAATAGACGACGATCTTGACCATTTGTGGAATCCTGGTAAAATGGAAGTGAACCGAGGAACCGCATGGACAGTTCTCGTCAAAACGCACCTTCGTCGAGGCCCTGCGGGTGCCGTGAGCAAGTGGGATAGACGGAATCCGTCTATGCCGCTGGTTGGGAGAAATGCTGATTCTGTATACATAGCGGCTCTGCGGCAACCTCAGATAAGGGAGTGCGTAGACGCGGCGCGACAATTGCGAAGCACTCGGATTCTGCGTGCTTCATGATACCCTCGTATCGCGCAACCCAGGCTGACTACACCAGCCGCCGGAGATAGAGAGTATGGACAAGGACAAAGCCTTTGAATTCTACAGAATCGTGACGAGCGAACAGATTTCATGGCTCAACCTCCACCGCGAATACGCACAGCATCACTTAACGTTCATCGCGGCTGTTTTCGCTGTAACGTTAGGAGCCATCTATCAGTTCAGGGACATCCCTTGGCTATCGCTCGCCGTAGCAATTGGCCCTGTGGTCAATGTCCTCTTGTGTGCCAACGCTCGTCGGGTCTGTGACCGTTTCTACCAACGGTTCCTTGAAGTAGTCACAATTGCGGCCAAACTCGAAGACCTCCTGGGTTTCGCTAGCCCCCGGTCAACCCTAGGCGCCTCTTCTGAGTCCTCGATGCCCTTTCCCCAAGACCAGCATATCCTTCCGGATCGCTGGCTTGAGGCCCGGCAGTATGCTACGGCAGTTCAGTTTGTCGAGGCAAAAATGGACGCTGGTTCTAATCGACTTCTGAGGCGGATATTTCGGCTTCTGCTAGTAGCAAACATTGTGTTGATCGTTGCCATAGTGATAGTTAGTGGTCTAGTCTTCATTGGTCGTGTCTGAGGTGCGCACAGTAGCCAATACTCTGCGGGCGAACAAGTGCATCGGAGTAACATGAAGAACATTGATGATCTGGAGATTTGCATACCTGTTGTTTCGGCCATCATTGAAAGAGTGCATGATGGTCAAACCGAAGTTCTAATTCAGACAAGATGGCAACCTGAAACAGATCCCAAGTACTCTGGCACAATAGAGATACCTGCCGGCTGGATTTCCAGATACGAAGACGTGTACGATGCCCTGAAGCGTGAGATTCTTGAAGAAACGGGTCTCATAGTGACCAGGATTAGGCCCGAGACAAAGACAAGGATTCATTCGGTAGCTGATGATGGAGCTTTCGCTTTTGTACCTTTCTGCTGCCAACAGCAAACCGAAAACGGACTACCTTGGATAGGGTTTGTGTTCATTTGTGAAGTGGATGATACTGAGCCAAGACCACAAGAGAGCGAAAACAGAGATGTGAGATGGATAGAAAAGGCTAGGCTCAAACAGATCTACACCGATACTCCCGAAAGAATATTCACATTTCAGTTGGGTGTATTGGACTTATACTTCAGAAAGAGCCTCTGAGTAATGGGCCGAATAGCTACCGGCTGCAGCCGCCCCCGCCCCACCCCTGCGCTTTGAACCAATACGCTCTGCCCTCAGTGGTGTCAGTTTTCCAGGCGTGTCATGCTAGCGACGGTGGGGGAGCGGCTGAAGCTGGCCGTTGGGGCACCCACTGCTTGCCCATCGCATCAGGAGTCAGGTCAATAACAATGTGCTGCTTCGCCAAGGGCGGTCATAAACCATCGACAGAAGAAGTGCGATTGGCCCTTGGCTCACTATACCCACTACGGGAGAGGCTGACCCGACTCATTGGCAGCCACTATTCCCTGGCTGCACATTCGGACACTCCGCGTCGCGGAGACGCACGGCGAGAGCGTCAGCAGGTTCAGGCAGGATCTTGCTGCAATCACCGCCTCAATCTCGAGTCCGTAAGTGCTGGCTAGTAACTCGCCCTGGCTCATCCAGCTGGTGTGCGGCGCAGCTGCTCCGGCGGTTCGTTGGCTATTGGTGCCCAACATGTCGCGAGCCCATTTGCCGCAGCTGCGGGGACGGTGCAGGTCGTGGCCTCGGAAACTGGCTCACAAAAAAGGCTAGCCCCTGGTTGCCCAGAGGCTCGACACTTTCGGAGGGCGGCCGTCGTGCGGCGGGTTGTATTCAGTTGTCCATGCGATGGCCAGTCGCAGCTAGAATGGCAGCGAGTCGTCCTCCTCGTAGCCCTCGGGCGGCGGCTCGGTGGCAGGTGCACCACCAGCGGCTTCGCGCTTGCCCGGGAACTTGATCGGGCGGGCCGCCACCTCGTAGCTGGCCCGGTGCTCACCGTCGTTTCCCGTCCAGATCCGCGGATTCTGCGTGCCGTCCACCGGGTCCCCCCGCAGCTCTCCCTCGACAAAGACATGCAGACCCTTGCCAGCGTACTGGTTCACCGCTTCGGGCAGCTGGCGCCAGCAGGTGACGCGGAACCAGGTGGTGAGCTCCCGGCTCTTGCCGTTGATGGACTCCTTCCAGTCCTGGGGGCAGGCGGAGTCGCGCTCCTTGGAGACGGTCTGGCGGGTGGCGACGGAGAAGTTGGGGACGTACCAACGCGGCAGCGTTCCTGGTCCTGCCCGACTGAGAAATAGATGAAAATCCGCCCGCAAGGCGCCCTGGCGTCATGCGCTTGGATCCTCCGCATTTCCATCCTCGAGAGCACCTTGGCGGAGCGCAAGGGCCACCGCATGTGCACGGCAGCGAGCACCCATACGCAGCAGGATTTCTCTGATGTACCACCGCACGGTCCCGGGTGTCAGGCAGAGCCGCTGGGCGATCTCGCTATCAGAGGCGCCTTCCGCAACCAACGCCAGGACCTCCTTCTGACGGCGAGAGAGGCGAGCCCTTCTGTCCGGCGTAGCGCACCCTTCCTGTTCAGGTTTCACTCGATGAGTCTCTTCCAAGCGCACGATCCTGGGCCCCGGTGCTCAGCCCGCGGTCTCACGAGGCGATCCTTGGTAGCGCTGCGCAGCCTTGACTTGCGTCCCACGTGTGGGACTGAACGCGCCGCTGTCAGGATCTGTTGTTGTCTGTTTACCCTTTGCCAAAAAGAGACTGACAAGACCGGACACAACAACAACAGATCTGTCGAGGTGTCCAGTCTCAGCTATGGGACGGAAGCGGCGTTTCGTCCCAGCCGTGGGACGGAGAACGGGGCTTGTACTACCAGGCGGCGCCTGGCACAGCAAACAAGGCCCAACGCAGGTCAAGGCCAGGAGCTGTATCAACTTGCAGGTCCACCCGTACCGCGCGCAGGCGGCCGGGTCGGGCGTTCCCCATTCTCAGCGTCAGCAGACTACACTTTGGCGACGAAAGTGATCTCGACCTCACCGCGGGCGTGCCTCTGCACGGTGCGCTTGACGACCGGAAGCAGGCGGTTTTGCAGCCAATCGACTGCGTAGGCGTGGCGCACCGCGATGGTCAGGTGGCCCTCGTTGGCTTCGATCACCTGGCTGCCGCGTAACCAGGTGTCGAACGTGGCGCGGGTCATCTGGAGCTGCAGCTCGCCGAGCGACGTGGCCCAGAGCTGGCGCGCTTCACCCAGGGCTCTATCGAGTTCAGGTTCGGGTGGGTCATTTTCTTCGGACTCTTGCCCGACGCTTTCCTCTCGTTCCTGCTCCCACTCCCTCAGCCGGAGATGCTCCTCGGCTTGCCGCAGGAACTCGCTTGGAGGTGGCTCCCTGCTTTCGAGCTTCAGGATGATGTTGCCGATGGGGTTGGTCAATCCCCCACGGTGGGGGTGTCGAGCCCAGAGATGCCATGCCCATACCCAGACAGGGTCGATGTCCATGCGGGCAAGCTGAGCCCGCTTGGGGTTCCCGATGCCGATGTCGGCCAGGGCCTGCAGAAGCACTTCGTTGGGCGTGGGTTCGTCGGCCGGCCTCGGCACATCTGTCGCCTTCCTCCTGAGCGGCTCGGCCGTCGCACGGCCAAGAGTTGGACGGATGATGATCCTCCGGCCGACCTGTTCGACGCGAAGCCAGTCCATCTCGCGGAGCGCCTTCAGATGCCGATAGAACGCGCTTCGTGAGCGACCGGTGAAGATGGCAAGCTGTTCAGGGACAAGGGCCGGCGTGTGCTCGTAGTCGTGAGCCCAGCACAGACCTAGGATGCGGATCATCGTGACGAGCACCGCATCGTCAATGCCGGCATAGGCGACGAGTACCGGCGTGTTCACATAGGAAGGAGGAAGGGTTGGTTTCACGGTTCGCTCGGCTTGATGCGCATCCATCCAGCATCACTCGGGGCGAGCTCCAGTTGGACCAGCGCCGGATGGGCGTAGCGGATGGCGATGAACAGGTCGACAAGCTCGAACAGGAGGGCATCCACATCACGACTGTGAGAAACCTTCAGGAAGGAGGTCTGGCCCCGCTGGATCGTCGTGGCTGCCCCAGGATCCAGCAGGTTGGCCAGGCGCCGGGCAACCTCGCTATCCTGGATGAGAATGTCCTGGCCAGGGAGGGTGTGCAGCACACCCACCTCGCCGCCGGCGAGCCAGCCGAGTGAGAAGTAGCGTGGGTCGTCCATGCGTGCAGCCTCAGTGCGCAGGTCCGTTTGGGCCCGGCGGCTCGGCTTTCGCCTCGGGACTGCTGCGACGACCGAATGCGAGTATCAAGTCGTAGACCTGCGCCAGGCGCCATTTGCGCTCTACAGGATCGCTAATCGTACACACCGCTGTGACAGTAAAGTGCTGGACTGGCTGTTCCACAAGGCTCATCGAGTCTCCTCCGCGTCGTTGGCTTTCGATGTTGGGAGTGTAGCGCTTGCGGAGGGAAGTGTGGGGAAACTTCGGGAAACGTTTGCAGCATCATGATCTATCGGTTCTTGCTGGATTCAGCCGCCTAGCTCACGAGACTCGGAAACGTCCGGAAACGTAGGGAAGCTTCGGGAAGTGCATCGGGGCAATCTGAGCACCTGACCGGTTCTCGGCCGGACAGCTTGTCAATGAGCTGCTCCTGAGGTAGAATACCAGCGAGAACAGACAGAGCATCCTCTGGCGGAGGATGCTCGCGTTATTGCGAAGGGGTAGTGGCGTATGCTTGACTTTGGTCGGGTCGCCTGCAGTGACTTGCGCTTCTCAGGTGAGCGTGAGTGGCTCGTGACCAATGGGATCGGTGGCTATGCCTCGGGCACTGTCTCTGGCGTGCTGACGAGTCGCTATCACGGCCTCCTGATCGCAGCTTTGCAGCCTCCTGTAGGGCGCACCCTGCTGGTCACCAAATTCGATGAGCTCGCTGTGTACGCTGGTGAAACCTTCAGCCTGTTCGCCGACCGCTGGGTTGGTGGCAGGGTGGAACCGGGTGGCTATGAGCACCTGGAGCGCTTCCGGCTGGAAGGGACGGTGCCGGTTTGGACCTTCTGCTGTGGGGATGCCCAGTTGGAGAAGCGGCTATGGATGCAACCCGGCGCCAACAGGACCTACATCCGCTACGAATTGCTTAGGGGCTCAGCTTCCATGGCCTTGAGCGTGAAGGCCGTCGTGAACTATCGAGACCACCATGGCAATACCCACCTGGATACCCAGCCCATTCCGCTGCGGGCTGAGGCGGTCGCGCATGGTCTGCGGATCTTCGGCCTGGACAAAGGCGTGCCGTACTACATCCTGAGCGATCGGGCGATGCCTGCTGTCCGGCACGAGTGGTACCAGGGCTACTTCCTCACCGTGGAAGAGGGTCGAGGACTCGATCCGGTGGACGACAACCTTTGCGCGGGCTTGCTCGAGGTCACTCTGGAGCCGGGCGGATCGGTGACGTTTGTAGCTACCACCGACGCCGAAACCAACCTGGACAGCGTGACCGCCTATGCGGCGCGGAAGGCATATGAGTCCGCCCTCCTGGAGCAGGCAGAGCAAACACTCCCGGATGCTCCTGCTCCCATCCGGCAGCTAGTCCTAGCTGCCGATCAGTTCGTCGTACGCCGAGAGTTGCCTGGAGATCCTGACGGCCGCTCGGTGATCGCCGGCTACCCTTGGTTCAGTGATTGGGGCCGTGACACCATGATCACATTACCCGGTCTGACGTTGGCTACGGGTCGGCCTGAGGTGGCCGAGCGCATCCTCCGGACCTTCGGATTCTACGCCGATCGCGGGATGTTGCCTAACCGGTTCCCGGATGAAGGGCAAGCGCCCGAGTACAACACGGTGGACGCGACACTTTGGTATTTCGAAGCAATCCGTGCCTATCACGCGGCAACGGGTGACACCAACCTCGTGCGCGACCTATTTCCGATCCTCCGGGATATCGTCGACTGGCACGTGCGCGGCACCCGATACCAGATCCAGGTCGACCCGGCCGATGGGCTAGTGTATGCTGGCGAGCCGGGGGTGCAGCTCACCTGGATGGACGCTAAGGTGGACGACTGGGTGGTTACTCCGCGCATCGGCAAGCCCGTGGAGGTCAATGCCCTGTGGTACAACGCGCTGTGCGTCATGGCCGAATTCGCGCGGCTGCTGGGCGAGCCGCCCGAGGGGTGTGAGGCACAGGCCGATAAGGCGCGGGCCGGCTTTGCCCGCTTTTGGAACAAAGAGGCCGGCTACTGCTACGATGTGGTCGACGGTCCGGACGGGAATGACCCGGCCCTGCGCCCTAACCAGCTCTTTGCCGTGTCGCTGCCTCACAGCCCGCTGACTCCGGAACAGCAGAAGTCTGTGGTCGATGCCTGCGCCCGGCACCTGCTCACGTCCCACGGCCTGCGCAGCCTGGCGCCTGGGCATCCCGAGTACCACGGCCGTTTCAGCGGTGACCGCAGGACCCGGGATGGAGCCTACCACCAGGGGACGGTGTGGGGATGGCTGATCGGGCCGTTTGCGAGCGCGCACCTGAAGGTGTACCACGATCCGGCGTTGGCGCCATCGTTCTTATGGCCGCTGATCCATGAACTGGACGCCCACTGCGTGGGCAGCCTGAGTGAGGTATTCGATGGCGACCCACCCCACCGTCCGGGGGGCTGCATCGCCCAGGCGTGGAGCATGGCGGAGGTGCTGCGAGTGTGGAAAGAAACTTCGGTCAAATAGCGGGCAGTCAATCTGGATAGCCGGAGGTTCCAGTCGACACCGGAAAACGGTGTGAGCGTTGCCTACGATGGGCGAAAGGAGCGCAATGCCTCGGAGGTGCATCTGGCCGTCCATACGCCAGGCCAGCTCTTGGCGGTGTTGGTCACGCCGATGAGCGAACAAAACTGAGCGCAGGCTGAACAAATCGAGGAGGTGACCAGCGAGTCGGTCGAGGTTGCTTTCTGGACCACGGCTCCACCGGCGATCGGGCTATGGCTGAGGCTCAGGCATGTGGCATCGCCTGGAAGTGGAAGTTGCCTACCGCCAGCGTGGTTTTCTCCTGTTTCCGCGCCGCTGGTTCGTCGAATGGAGCTTCGCATGGATGGCGCGCTTCCGCCTGGTTCGCGACGAACTCCTGATGGAGACGCTGGTCGGACTGCATTTCATAGCCTTTGCCACGTTGGTGGCGCATCGGTTCGTCATGCTCGTGGTGCAGAGCCCACAACAGGCTCTAGTCAGACCGAGCCTTCCTTGGAGTCAAATAGTAGCCCACTGCAATGCCCAGGAGGTTTGTGATTCTGGAGCAAACGTGATATAGTTGCATCAGCTTGGAACAAGGTGTCCGGGCGCTGCTCTGGTGCCAGCAGCGTAGCGTACGAGGAGGACCAATCCGTTGCGGGAGCTTGGCATTGGGAACGGCCGAACCCACGGACAGTCGCTTCTCTTGGGTATACTGTCCATTGGAGCCTTCCTCACTTCAAGAGGTACACATGGCTGAGAACGCCCCTGAGTCGGAGCACGAGTTGTTCAACAGAATCCCGTCGGAACTGTCAGATCGGGAAGCCAATCTCCTAATGGAGCAGTACAAGCTATATGTCGAGACAGCAGACAGGGCGAGCGATCGTCGTAATCAGGTGCATTCCTACTTCATCACGGTTAATACGGCACTGATTGTAGCTTTGTCTGGCCTCATGTCTCTGATTCAGAATCCAGCCTTGCGCGCCGGATGCGTGGCTATTGCGGCAGCGGCTGGTATTCTCCTCTGTTTCACGTGGCGACGCCTAATCCTCTCTTACCGAGAACTGAATGCTGCCAAGTTCCAGATGATACACTTACTGGAGTTGCGTTTCCCAGCCCAGCCCTTTCACGCTGAATGGGCCGCGCTTCGTTCTCGGGGTCGCACGGCATACAAGCCACATTTTCTCACGGAAGTAGCGCTACCCATTGTCTTCGTCTTCCTCTATGTCCTGTTGGCTGCAGTGCTCATCGTGGAGGCCGTCTTTTAGGATCAAGAACAGCAGCTGAGCGTGCCCAGGCCAGCTTTGACCGGGATTTTGAGAACAGAAGCGGAGACCGAAAGGTCGACCCGCTGCGGCATAATTGGGGCGCGATCTCCACGAGACCTGTTCGGAACTGAGCTGACACACGTTGACGCTCCAGAGAGGAGTCGATGTAAAGGGGATGGTTATTCTGTTTGATGGTGACGGTGTGCTTATCGAACGCCGCCGATTTGCTCGCTATCTAGAGCTCGAACACGGGCTAACGAGCGAGATTACAAGATCCTTCTACACAAGTGCCTACGAACGCTGTGTCGTTGGCCAAGCGGATCTGAAGGAAGTGCTGCCTCCCTTTTTATCAGAGTGGGGATGGCAGCACTCACTGGAGGAATTCATAGAACGATGGTTTGAAGAAGACAGTGTCACAGACCACCGCTTGGTGGCCTGCATACGAGCACTCCGTGGAAGCGGGATTCGCTGTTGCCTAGCTACGAATCAGGAACGCTATCGGAGTGAATACCTAGCTTCAAATATGGGGTTTGGTGACATATTCGATGGTCTTTACTTCTCTGCAACGATCGGCTACCGAAAACCCGATCTGAGGTTCTACGCATCTGTCACACAAGCAATTGGGCTTCCCCGAGAATCGATCCTGTTCTGGGATGATGAGCAGGCAAACGTGGACGCAGCGCGTGAGTATGGATGGCGGGCCGAAACCTATGTGGGATTTCACGAGTTCGCGAGCAGGTTAGTTGAGCATGCACCGGGCGTACGGGACTCTCTCCAGCGATGTGCCTCGCAGTCGGGAATCACTCTACCGGATCTACGGAGATGATCTGTGATCTTGACAGGGACTGCCATCAGGCAAGCTAGGAGGCTGGGCGAGATAGTTCTTGAGCCTTTCGATGATTCCCTCGTCAACCCCAACAGCTACAACTATCGTCTGGGGACAACACTCGTGCGCATCAGTCGCGATGCAGGTGGGCAAGAAACAGTTGATTGCCTTGAGCTTGCAGCCGATGGCTTGCTTCTTCAGCCCAAGATCTTGTACCTGGGTTACACGTATGAGGTCATCGGTAGCACCAAGTATGTGATGACCTTGCTGGGAAGGTCCTCGATCGGTAGATTGGGGCTCTTTCTCAACGTGACTGCTGACTTGGGGCACGTTGGTTCTGCAAGTCAGTGGACACTAGAACTGAAAGTTGTCCAGCCACTCAGAGTCTATCCTTATATGCGTATTGGGCAGGTAGCTTTCTGGCTTCAGTGTGGTCGTGTCAGCTTCTATCAGGGCAGATATCACCACGACGCTGGGCCTGTGCGGAACCGAGATCCACGACTTGAGAGGTGCTGAGAGAGGCTGTCCACGTGCGGTGGCGGTTACCAGCTGGGCGTGCAGTGCATCACGTTGCGGCATCTTGATGTACCTACCTCCCTCGCTTGAGGCCTCGCAGCGTTGCCCATGCGACTTCAGCAGTAACAAGGGGATGCTGACCTAACGAGTAGACAAGCATGATTCTGACTGGCAGTGCTATCAGGGCCGCTGTCATGGCCGGCGAAATCGTCATCGAACCGTTCAATGAGCTTCAGCTAGGGCCCAATTCCTACGACTTTCGGTTGGGAGACAGGTGCCTTGTGTATCGGGACTATGAACTGGATAGCGCCAAGCAGAATCCTACCGTTGAGTTCAAGATAGGATCGGAAGGATTCCTTCTGAAGCCCGACCGCATACACCTATTCAGCACTCTGGAAAAGATGGGCAGCACTTGCTATGTACCGATCATCCGGGGCCGATCCTCGACTGGCAGGCTCGGTGTTTTCATCGACATTACATCTGATCTTATAGACATAGGATCGATCAATCGATGGACGCTCCAGTTGCACTGCGTAACACCGGTTCGTGTCTATCCGGGAATGCTCATTGGCCAGGTGACTTTCTGGTGTGTGTTCGGCGAGGTGTCTCTCTATGCCGGCAAGTATGGTCAGCTGGAAAGCCCGGTCGCTTCGCTATCGTTCCTTGATACAAAGCAGGGGGTCTAGAGATGTCACTACCAGCTCCTTCGTCATACGCTGACCCGCAGTCCAGCATGATCTGGAGATACGATGCTGTGCATGGTTATGTGGATATCAGAGATGCGGCCGGGGAAGGCGGTACCATCATAAAGCTCTTGAACTCGTCAGTCTTGCAGCGGCTCCGCCGCATCAAGCAGTTGGGATTCGCTTCCGAAAGCTATCCGGCAGCGGATCATAGCAGGTATGCTCATGCGCTTGGCACTATGCACATGATGAGAATGCTCCTCAAGCGGCTTTCCGCTGTGAACGGTCTGTCTTCGCAGTTGTTTCACGACCTAAACGTCTGCTTTCCGGGCTTTTTCACGGGTGACTTAGCTGCCGGTTCCAGTAGTCTCCTTCAACATATGCTTGTGGCTGCTCTGCTGCAGGATCTGGGGGAGCTGCCGTACAACCAGGCAGCCATTCGCGTTTTCAAGCCGAGCCACGAATTGCGTTTGTCCGTTGAGAATGTGTTGGGCTTTCCCATAACTCGCTGGGCAGACAAGGAGGTCTTCACGATTGGTTGCCTTCATAGCAATGAGGTATCACGCATTCTGCGTGATCTTTCTCTGCCGTTCCTGGTTTTTCTCATTACTGGCCATGCCAGGGCCGAGGATGACCTGCCGCGAAGCCTCATGCAGCTTCGGAACATGATGGATGGAGTCGTGGACGCTGACCGGCTAGACTACGTGTTTCGCGATGCGTATCACACCTTAGGCGGACTTGGAACACCCGCCTCGGTAATCGACTCACTGCTTTACTACGACGAATCCGGCCCGGTCTTCTCTGATCCGGGGCCGGTCTCGAACTTTCTAGCGACTCGAGCCTACATGTACAGTGCAGTGTACTTTGCACCCGCGAGTCGCTTTCGTGTCCTTGCCCTCGTCAACTTCCTCAAGGGCTTAGTGCAGAGAGAAGACACTGCGAGAGAATTCTATGGTACGTCATCTGGCGCTGAGCTTTCCATCGAGGACTTTCTGGAGCTAGATGACGTCTTGCTAACTGCCCGCATAGCGGCGTTCGCGACCTCTCCTCTCAAGAGACGGCTCGACCAAAGAACCAGGAATGCCCTTGACATCCTCACCGGAGGTGGATCTGAGTACCAATGCCTGTGGCTTCCACCGGGCGCTGGTCTGATCGAACCTCCAAAGGGAACTAGGTTGCCTGATGACCTGTTCTTCGATACTTATGCAAATGAGAGCCGCCCCCTGTATGAAGCAGATTCCGTGCGAATAGCGGCGAGCAGATTCCAACAGTTTGGCCGCGTCATCTCACTGGGCGAATGCGGGGGCCCTTTCGGTGCACTTTTCAGAGGTGACCATTCGATACTGCCGATGCCGGGAAGCATACTCGTATTCGCTCCGTACGAGCGAAAGGGCGAGGTGTGGAAGGATTTCGAACAGGGCCTTGTCGAAGGGTGGCTCTACAAGAAGCTGATCGAAAACGACCCACTCAGTCCCATTGACTTCCCCACTGACACGCGGCTGGTGGAGGGCTTCATTGGCCCAAGTCTTTTTATTTCCTTTTCGTGGGCTGACATCGCTACTGTCAGAAAGATCGCGAGCGTCCTCTACAAGAAACATAGACACTACTATCTCTTTTCTGGACCGTATCAAGGCATCGGAAGCACTGCCTCCATGAATAGCATAGAAGCTGTCAAACAAGCCGATGTTGTGCTCATCTGTGCATCATCGAGCTACGCCCAGAGATATCGCGACGCTCCGGATGGCTATATTGCGAAGGAAATATTCGAGATGAGCAGGCGCGTAGCAGCCAAAGACGGTTTGAGAGTCATGGTTCTCGGCGTAGACGAGTTGGGAGATATCGCTAGAAGCCTTCCTTGGTCTCAGCTGGGTTTTGATGAGGTGCCCTTTGTAGGTGGGCCTTTGAAATGTGCCTCAGACAGAGATTTCGAAGACGCTGTTCAGGCATGTCTTCAAGTCATAGACCGGTAACTAGGAGGCAGTTGCATGTCGGTTCCGACGATTTCGGATTTGGGCGAGAAACGGCTTATTGCCGAGTTCGTGGCTCCCTTGTTCAATCCCAGCGGAGAAGTTGGTGGCGTTGGTGATGACTGTGCAATGATAGAGGGAGCCGATGGTTATGTTTGGCTTTTCTCTACGGACCGCGTTCCCGCAGATCTGATATCGTTCCGGCTGGGGATCATAGACCACTACGGACTTGGACGGTACCTCGCTTGGCTGAACATCAGCGACATCATAGCATGCGGTGGCAAGCCCTTGGCACTGCTACTGAACCTAGGCTTGCCGACCGACTTTCTCTATGATGACTTCAGAATGCTCTGTAGAGGTTTTGGGGATGCCGCTACGAAGTACAGCTGTAGAGTACTGGGCGGCGACATCAGTTCGAGTAGGGAGATCAGCATCTCGGCAACGTCCATTGGCAAAGTGCTGAGAGGCCATGTCCTCACCAGGCGAGGAGCTCACCCGGGTGACACGGTCTTTATTTCCAGACCCTTGGGCCTAACGCCCGCAGCGTTTGGCTACTATCTCCGATGCTCACGCGGAGAATCGGGTCTGTCCGAGGATGTAACGGCGCGATTGGATCGGCAATTCACAGCGATTGAGCCACTTGCCTTGTTGGGAGCCGTTCTCTCGGAATCGGGGAGATGTACATCGTGCATGGACAACACAGATGGTGTCGGCCAATCCCTTCTAGAACTGTCCATGGCCAGCGGAACAGCGTTTGTCATTGACTCGACCAGATTGGCACTGGAGCCGTTGGTGCTTCAGATCGCCTCGTGCCTCGGTGAGGATCCAGTGCAATTCGCATTTGGAGCAGGTGCGGACTTCTCGCTGGTCGGCACCCTTGATGGGGAATGGAGCCAGTCTGATGCCGAGAGCCATTTCGGACGCAATGTTCGTGTAATCGGCCATGTTGAGGATGGGGCTGGAGTTTCCCTGGAGACAACCACAGGCAGGACAGGGCTCCAATTCTCCGGTTGGAACTACTTCTCGCCACCCGCACAAGTGGTAACAGCACTACAGCATGCGGTGGCCAATGTAGCAGAAGGCCCTGGTTGACGCCTGTCCCGCTACCTGCTCACCTCCCACGACCTGCGCAGCCTTGATCCCAGCCATCCCGACCACAAGGGCCATCGCGACGGCAACCGGCGCACACGGGACTCCGTCTACCACCAAGGGATAGCGTTGGCCTGGCTGATTGGGCCGTTTGCCAGCTCTCACCTGAAGGTGTACCGTAGCCCAGCTCTGGTGATCATTCTTGTAGCCCTTGATCCAGTGGCCGGAAGCACATTGCGTGGGTAGCCTGTGCGAGGCCTTGACGACCCGCCCCGCGCGGCCAGGCCAGGTGCGCCCGTATTGCCTAGGTATGCGTGGGTGGAGATGCGGCGAGTGTCTGGGAAAACCGAAAGTGCCTATGGATGAGGGGACTCGACTGCGAGTTCCATAGAATACGTCAGTTTGAGTTCCGCACTATGTTGATTGCGGTATGATTCCCAACCGCTTCCCCGACGAGGGGCAGGCGCCCGAGTACAACACGGTGGACGCCACCCTTTGGTACTTCGAGGCCATCCGCGCTTACCACGAGGCCACCGGCGACGACGCCCTGGTGCGCGACCTCTTCCCGGTGCTCCAGGAGATCGTCGACTGGCACGTGCGCGGCACCCGCTACCAGATCCACGTCGACCCAGCCGACGGGCTGCTGTACGCCGGCGAGCCGGGGGTGCAGCTCACCTGGATGGACGCCAAGGTGGAGGACTGGGTGGTCACCCCCCGCATCGGTAAGCCGGTGGAGGTCAATGCGTTGTGGTACAACGCGGTGCGGATCATGGTCGAGCTGGCCTACATAGCGGGCGAGGCGTACGACCGGTACGAGGCGCTGGCAAAGCAGGCGCGGGCCGGCTTCGCACGCTTCTGGAACGAGGAGGCCGGATACTTGTACGAGGTGCTCGATGGCCCAGAGGGGAACGACCCGGCGCTCCGGCCCAACCAGCTCTTGGCCGTGTCGCTGCGGCACAGTCCCCTGACGCCGGAGCAGCAGAAGGCCGTGGTGGATGCCTGTGCCCGGCACCTGCTCACCTCGCACGGGCTGCGTAGCTTGGCGCCGGACCATCCCGACTACAAGGGTCATCACGGCGGCGACCGCCGCACAAGGGACGCGGCCTATCACCAGGGCACTGCCTGGGGCTGGCTGATCGGGCCGTTCGTGAGCGCGCACCTGCGGGTGTATCACGATCCGGCGCTGGCGCGGTCGTTCCTGGCGCCGCTGATCCAGGAGCTGGATGCGCACTGCGTGGGCAGCCTGAGTGAGATCTTTGACGGGGATCCGCCCCACACCCCGCGTGGCTGCATCGCCCAGGCGTGGACGGTGGCGGAGGTGCTGCGGGCGTGGAAAGACCTGCTACTTGCCTCAACCGCGAAATCGTGATACGCTGAGCGCACAGTATGAGGACAGGACGGAGAGGCCGCATGCCCGTGATATCTGTGCCGGCAATCTACGATGATGGGGAGATTAAGCTTCTCGAGAAGGCCCCGGTCGAGAGGCCATATCGTGTGCTGGTCACTTTCATCGAACCCGCGCCTGACCGCACGCCGCAAGACCTCGTTCGGTTCTGGGCCTCTTTCGGCGCCTGGCAAGATCATCGGCCCGTGGAAGCGACGCTGCGCACGATTCACGATGCCCGTCGCTCCAACACCGAGCCACCTAGTCTATGACGTACCTTTTGGACACCGACACGTGCGTTTTCTGGCTGCGTGGACGGCCTTCGGTGCGTGAGCACCTGCAAGCCGTTGGTCCCGAAGCAGTAGCAGTCTCGATCGTGACGGTGGCGGAATTGCGCTACGGAGCCGAGTGCTCGGATCGAGCTGCCAGCAACCACAGTGCGATCGATGATTTCATAGCTCCCCTGTCCGTCGTGGACATTGATGCAGAGACAGCGCGGGCCTTTGGAGAGATCAAAGCCGAGTTGCGCAGCTCAGGCGCGCTCATCGATGACCTTGATCTGCTCATTGCTGCGACCGTGTACGCACACAATTTGACTCTGGTGACCAACAACCAGGACCACTTCGGCCGTGTATCTGGATTACGGCTGGACAATTGGATCCAGTCCGAGGCCTAGGCCTCGCGGCACTCTCTGTTTCCCACTACCCCCAATCGCCTTCCGCGCACTGCTCTCGGTGTGCTCCTACAGTCATGTCTGTCGTGGACGCTCCCAGAGTCAAGCACAAGAAATACGTCAGTTTGAGTTCCGCACTATGTTAGTCACGGGATGATCCCTAATCGCTTCCCCGACGAGGGGCAGGCGCCGGAGTACAACACCGTCGATGCGACGCTCTGGTACTTTGAGGCGATCCGTGCCTACCACGAAGCGACGGGCGACGAGGCCCTGCTGCGCGACCTGTTCCCGGTCCTCCAGGACATCGTCGACTGGCACGTGCGGGGCACGCGCTTCCGGATCCACGTCGATCCGGCGGACGGGCTGCTGTATGCCGGCCAGCCGGGCGTGCAGCTCACCTGGATGGACGCCAAAGTAGAGGACTGGGTGGTGACGCCGCGCATCGGCAAGCCGGTGGAGGTCAACGCACTGTGGTATAACGCGCTGCGCATCATGGCCGAGTTCGCGCGACTACTGGGCGAGCCGCCCGAGCGGTACGAGACGCTGGCGAAGCAGGCGCGAGCGGGGTTCGCGCGGTTCTGGAGCGAGGATGCAGGTTACTTGTACGACGTGCTCGACGGGCCAAACGGAAACGACCCGGCCCTGCGCCCCAACCAGCTCTTTGCCGTGTCGCTGCCGCACAGCCCGTTGACGCCGGAGCGGCAGAAAGCCGTGGTGGACGCCTGCGCGCGGCACTTGCTGACGTCGTACGGCCTGCGCAGCCTGGATCCGCGCCATCCCGACTACAAGGGCCATCACGGCGGCGACCGGCGCACGCGGGACGCGGCGTATCACCAGGGAACCGTATGGGGCTGGCTGATCGGGCCGTTTGTCAGCGCGCACCTGCGGGTGTACCGCGACCCGGCGCTGGCGCGGTCGTTCCTGGCGCCGCTGATTCAGGAGCTAGACGTGCACTGTGTGGGCAGCCTGAGCGAGATCTTTGACGGCGACCCGCCCCACACGCCGCGCGGCTGCATCGCCCAGGCGTGGACGGCGGCGGAGGTGCTGAGAGTGTGGAAAGAGACGGTCTTGGCGCTTTGTCAACCTTGACAAACGGACGTGAACCGAGGAACCGAATGGATGCCACTGTCGAATAGGCACTTGAGTCGAGGTCTTCCAGGTGCGGTGAGCGGGGGAGCTAGACGGAAGCCGTGCATGCCGCTGTTTCGCACGAGAAGGTGGATTCGATATGCACAGTAGTGAGGCGGTTGAAGAGAGGTACATCATCAAATGACGAAGGAAAGCATAGCAGAGAAAACGCGTACTTGGGCGGGATTGAGTTTCGTGCGAATACCCAAAGGCAGATTCATCATGGGGAGTAAAGAAGACGATGACTTGGCCTGGGATGATGAAAAGCCCCAGCACACCCTTGAACTCCCTTACGATTACTGGGTGGCGAGATTTCCGATAAGCGTTGCGGATCTCAGGGAGTTTGTACAATCTACAGCGTATGTAACACGAGCGGAGAGAGAAGGATGGTGTTGGGTATGGAATGTTGAAGAGATGAAGTGGGAGAAAACTGAAGGGGCAAACTGGGAGCACCCATTGGGACACCGCCGTGGTGAAGCAACAATAGAGCATCATCCAGTCGTCCAAGTTTGTTGGTATGATGCCGGAGCATTCTGCGAATGGCTAGATCGGAACCATAATCATGAACTGCCAGAAGGTTATCATTTCTGTTTGCCAAGCGAGGCTGAATGGGAGAAAGCCGCGCGTGGCCCAAAGGGTCGTGAATGGCCCTGGGGCAATGAGTTTGATCCGGGATTATGCAATTCTCGAGAGAGCGGAAGGTTCCATACGGTGGAGATTGGCACTTCCTCGCCACAAGGAGACAGCGAATACGGCGTGGCAGATATGAGCGGAAATATCTGGGAATGGACAAGCACTTTGTGGGGCAATGATCGCCACACAGCTTCTTTTGGCTATCCCTATCTCAGTCAGGATGGGCGGGAGAAACAAAGCGCCGGTGAAGAATTCTTCCGGATTATTCGCGGTGGTTCGTACAAAGATGATTTGAAAGGTGTTCGCTCCGCATGCCGCGATCTTGATCCACCTGACTACTCGCTGAGCAATCTGGGGTTTCGTGTTTTTGTGGCTCCCTGCAGGGTCCCGACGGCCGGTGGGGCAGCGCCGCGCGGAATCGCGACCGGGACTCCACAATGCACGTCCTCGCTGTAGCGGGACCTGGGTCTCGATCCTGCGAGCGACGAGCCCGCAGATTGACAGGCGGCAATCACTTCTTCGCGGGCGAGGTCGGGCCCTGCATCAACAGACCGGGGGGCGGTCGGCACCCACCTCGGTCAGGACATCCGGGGCATCATCGACCGGCTGCTCGGCGAGCAACTGCTCAGACGGCGGCTGGAACTGCGAGGCCGCTAACGGCTCAAGGAATGATACGAATCTCGTCGTTCGTGGACCAGGCACAGAGAATACGTCAGTTTGAGTTCCGCACTATGTTGATTGCGGTATGATACCTAACCGCTTTCCCGACGAGGGACAGGCACCGGAGTACAACACGGTGGATGCGACACTGTGGTACTTTGAGGCCATCCGCGCCTATCACGAGGCCACCGGCGACAACGCCCTGCTGCGCGACCTCTTCCCGGTCCTCCAGGATATCGTCGACTGGCACGTGCGCGGTACCCGCTACCAGATCCACGTCGACCCGGCCGACGGCCTGCTCTACGCGGGCGAGCCGGGCGTGCAGCTCACCTGGATGGACGCCAAGGTGGACGACTGGGTGGTGACGCCGCGCACCGGCAAGCCGGTAGAGGTCAACGCGCTGTGGCACAACGCGCTGTGCATCATGGCCGAGTTCGCCCGGCTTCTCGACGAGCCACCAGACCGGTACGAGGTGCTCGCGGACCGAGCGCGGACTGGCTTTGCCCGCTTCTGGAACGAGGAGGCCGGCTACCTGTACGATGTGCTCGACGGACCTGGAGCACCCCCCCTTTGTCCCCCCCGCTGCGGCAGGGGGGAAGATCCCTCACTGCGCCCCAACCAGCTCTTCGCTGTCTCATTGCCCCATAGCCCGCTTACCCCTGAGCAGCAAAAAGCCGTGGTGGACGCCTGCGCGCGCCACCTGGTCACCTCCCATGGCCTGCGCAGCCTGGACCCTCGCCACTCGGACTACAAGGGCCACCACGGTGGGGACCGGCGGACGCGGGATGCGGCTTACCACCAGGGAACGGTGTGGGGCTGGCTGATCGGGCCGTTCATGAGCGCCCACCTCCGCGTGTACCGCGACCCGCCTCTGGCACGGTCGTTCCTGCAGCCCATGCTCCAGCAGCTCGAGTCCCACTGCGTGGGTAGCCTGAGCGAGATCTTTGACGGGGACCCACCGCACACCCCGCGCGGCTGCGTCGCCCAGGCGTGGACCGTGGCGGAGGTGCTGAGGGCGTGGAAGGAGGTAATGGAGTCTTGATACGGATCGCAGTATTCACTGACCTCCACGCCAACCTGCCCGCGCTGAGAGCCGTTCTGAAGAAGATCCGTGCACAGGGATGTGATGCCATCTTTCACACCGGCGATGCAATCGGTATTGGGCCCTATCCCGCCGAGTCCCTGGAAGTGTTGCTCAGTGTGCCCAATATCCACTGCGTAGTGGGGAATCATGATAGCTACCTGGTGCATGGTCTGCCGCAGCCGCAGCCGAGTTGGATGAGTGATGGGGAAGTTGAACACCAACTGTGGACACATGGCCGGTTGCGAAGCGAGCTGGGCACGGCCATCAGAGAGTGGCCTTATCAGATCGAGCAGGACTTTGAGGGAATGTCGACGGCATTTGTGCACTATGGCCTGGCACCGTCAGGGTGCGAATTCGTGCCCACAGTGCGGCGCTCGCGGGTGGAGGATTTGGACAGAGTTTTCGAGTACCAGGCGGGCCAACTGATCTTCTATGGACACGATCATCAGAGCGCGGACTCGCAGGGGCGGGCGCGGTACGTGAACCCTGGATCGCTGGGGTGCTTCCACGAAGCGGTGGGGCGCTACTGCATGGTGGAGTTCAGCAGAGGGTCATTCAAGCTGAGGCACTGTGGGGCGGCCTATGAAGATGGGGAGTTGTTCGCCGCCTTTGAGCAGAGAGAGGTACCTGAGCGGGAGTTCATCTACCGGGCCTTCTTTGGTGAGCGGTTTGGCACGAGCAATGACAACTCATGATGTCTCGCAAGAGATCGAGTCATACCATTGGCAGCCTGAACGAGATCTTGGAGCGGCCCAGCTTTCACGCCCGGCGGCTGCATCGCCCAGGTGTGGAGCGCGGTGGAGCTGCTGAGGGCGTGGAAAGAGACGGTCTTGACGTATTATCAGCTTTGACAAACAGATGTGAACCGCCGAACCAAATGGAAGCCATCGTTGTATGGGCACCCGGGTCGACGTCTTCCAGGTGCGGTGAGCAGGTGAGCTAGACAGAATCCGTCCCTGTCGCCGTGTGGGAGGAGAAAAAGGAAGATCTCATGCTACGCGTTGAAATAGCAGGTTCATACTATGAGCTAGGTCTGGAATACGGACGGATCGTGTCTGAGAACAAGCTCGACTGGTGGTGGACACGGCCGAGTGAGGCCAAGCTTGCGCTCGTCAAGGAATGTGAGCGCGAGATCGCTGTCCATGCGCCGGGGTTCCTCGAAGAGATCCGAGGAATGGCCGATGCGTGCCAGAGGGACTATGAGCTGATCCTGTCGAACATGACGGTGACCTACTTTGAGCAGTCGGCCTGCAACGTGGTTGCTGTCGCCGGAACTCAATGCCGAAATGGCCGGACGATCTTTGCACGCAATCACGACTTCGACGATGCGGATCGACAGTGGGTGACCTGTTTCCGAACGAGTCCCAAGAACGGCCTGCGGAGCATCGGGTTCGGCTTCGCAGATCCGGGACGATATGACGGCGTCAACGAAGCGGGGCTTGCGATCGGCGGCGCCGCGATCTACTACCGGCACAAGCCACAGCCGGGCCTGCGGATGAACGTCGTCACACGCAGGGTCCTGGACACGTTCTCCGATACGCCAAGCGCTGTAGACTATCTCAAGCGCATTCCACACCACGAGGGCATCTCGTACCTGGTTGCAGACAAGACGGGGTGCATCGCCCGTGTGGAGGCCGCGCCCGAACGCGTGGATGTCGCCCTTGCAAGAGACGGCATGCTGGCAGCCGTCAACCTTTTCCAATCGCCAGAGATGGGCGGCCTTGAGCACACTCTTGGCAAGGAGAACATCGTCTATCGACACAGTAAGCGCATCCCGGCCTGGTACGATGCCCACAAAGGCCGGATCGACCTGGATGCTGCCAAAAGGCTATGCAGCGACCATGAGATGGGCCTCTGCGATCATGGCGAGGGTAGGTCTGAGCCCTTTGGCACCATCTATTCTTGGGTCGCCGAGCTAGGTACAGGTGAGATTCACGTCGCTCATGGTAGACCATGCGAGAACGAGTATAAGGTTATCGAGCTTGAAGAGTCATAGCTAATGTCTCGGTGATGACCCGAGATATGCTGTTGCGCAGATTGACAATGCTCACGTCGGAGCGAGTTAGTATCTCTAGCAAAAGAGGCAGCTAACAAGCGGCTTCGCCGCCGAGGGTACGCACTTGGTGGGCTGGAAGTGCAGGATAATCGCGAAAGACTCTCAGCTGTCCCGCCGCTGCCAGTGAGCCCATCCGTTGGGCGTAAGAAAACTCATTGCATTCTTGAGATAACATGAAACCATTTGAACAACTCACCTATCTGGGTCGGATACGAAGGATGAGGCAATTGGCTCGACACGCCTTGAATGCCTATGATCTAACCGATATGCATCTCCAGTTCCTAAGGCAGGTCGGAAATACTCTCTTTCGTGTCAACGAGGCCTACCCTACTCGCTAGGGCCCTGTCAAAGTCGCCCGCGGGTGCCGGTGGTGCGTGACAGGTCTGCCAGGCAAGCGTTGCGAATGGGTTGCCGGTTTCGAACAGGGGACTCGTCGGGGTGCGAGCCCTACCGAAGGCGCGGTCCATCGTGTACAATTCCATCTGCAGCCAAGCAGAAGGGAGGATGTACACGATGGACCAAGAAGAATGTAGCACACTTATGGGCGTTCTCCAAGGAATCCCCGACCCGCGGAAGGCACGTGGGCAGCGATACCCGTGGGTGTTCTTGCTGGCGCTGGTGGCTGCTGCACTGGCAGGTGGGCAACAGACTGGTCATGCCGTTGCACATTGGATTAGCCTCCACGCGGAGGAGTTGCATGAGCGGCTGCGGCCACCGCGGGTATCGACCCCCAGCGAATCGACTCTGCGCCGTGCTCTGCGCGACTTGGACATCTCAGTTCTGGAACAACGCCTGGCCCGTCACGCACAGTGCCTGGCGGCCCAGGCGGCGGAGCAAGGCGCCATCGTGACGACAGCGGGCGAGGTGTTGCAGGCGCAAGCCATGGACGGCAAGGAGGTGGGCGGGGTGCGAGCCTACGGGCAGCCGCTGCACCTGCTGAGTCTGGTGCAGCATGGCAGTGGTCGCGTGTTGACCCAAAGGGCCATCGAGGCCAAGCGCAATGAAATCACCGCCGCACCGCAGCTTCTGGCGGGTCGAGAACTGCGAGGTACGGTTACCACCATGGATGCCATGCACACGCAAGGGGACTTTGCTCAGCAGATCCTGGATCAGCACGGTCATTACCTGATGGTCGTCAAGAGAAACCAACCCGAGCTGTACAACGCCATCGCCTTGCTCTTCGAGCAGCCACCTTGGCTCCCGCACCAGAAAGCCGCAGAATATCAAGCCCATCGCACCTCTGAGAAAGGCCATGGCCGGCTGGAACAGCGTGTCCTGGAAGCGAGTCCCTCCTTGTCTGACTACCTCGACTGGCCGGGCGTTGGCCAAGTCATGCGCCGACACTATCAACGTATCGTCCTCAAAACAGGAGAAGCCAGCTCCGAGATCACCTATGGTATCACCAGCTTACCCTTCTCTGCTGTAGATGCTGCAGCTCTTGAGCAGCTCTGGCGTGGTCATTGGACCATTGAAAACCGCGTCCACCGAGTCCGGGACGGCACTATGCGTGAAGACTCCGGCCAGATCCGTGCCGGACGCTCCGCACACGCCCTGGCCGCCTTGCGCAACGCGATCCTCAACCTGCTCCGCCAGCATGGGTGGGCCAACATCGCCGATGCGTTCCGTCATTACGACGCTTCAGTCCAAGGCTGCTTGGACCTCATCGGCGCCGAAAAAGCCTGACTTTGACAGGGCCCTGATATCGTAATCGCAATAAATCAATTAGAGGGAGTATAGTCGTCAAACGGTATGCCGTGGCTAAATTCAAAGTCGTATTTCGCGCCATCCTTGTCTTCCTGGCTTAAACTAGGCAGTATCGATTGAATCAGTCGCCACTCTAGATCGCGCTGGTAAATAACTCCTTTGGGCCCGCTGTCCATTTCGGCGTGATGAGTTTGGCATCGCGCAATTTCATGGAACAAGGCAGCGACCATTTTCCCTTTTAACCCGCCCGGTGGTCCAGCATTTTCTCTCCATTTAAAAACAGACGCCGGGTCGTCCGGCGCCCGATCTTCGATATTCACCGTGTTTATTCTAATTCCGGTCACGCCATTTGGATAATATGCCGGACTAAGGAATAAACCCCTTTTCATGGGAGATTTGACAATAAAGTGCGGGCGCGCCAGCGGTAAAATCTCCCGTAAATAGGCACTATGTTCATACGCAAATGCGAGGTATCCAAGTATCTCATCTGCCTGTTTATGGGAAAAACTGTTCTTTCCATCCCCAACAGGTATAAATAAGGGGGGGTTGGCTGGATAAATTAACTGGCTTGTAAGTTCTTTTTGGTCAAAGGTAAGGCTGTCTCCGCTTATGGTGTGGTTATTGTGATTTCCGACATAATCGTATACGAAGCTCAATAGTTCCTGGCTTTCATATACAAGCGGCCGCGCTAATGGTTCATACAGCTCAGTAGTATACTCGCCATCCAGATATGTAATATACGCAATGCCTTCATAGTCGTTATCCCATCTTAGCTGTCCTTCCGGGCTTAAACGCAGCGTCAAAGGAACCCGAGATTCAGGCAGAGTCAAATCGATGTCTTTTTCGATTATTTTTCCGTCGGGTCCGATATGAATCACTTTTGGTATTGATTTAAGAGCCGGGGTAAAAACATTAGCGTGGATTGAGCTTTCGATAATGAATAACGTTGGGTTATTGGCCAGGTCGTTCATCGCAATCATTCTTCGTTGGCGGTATTTATCGTATGGCGGTAGTAGTTTATTTTGAAGGGCATAGTTGATTAATTGTCTAAAAGATGTATCGTTTGCGGCCAGAGCGGCGGCGATGGTGGCTGGATCGGTCAACGACAATCCGGTCGCGGCGCGCAGGGCGTCCAGCGCCGGCTGGGAGAGGATCACTTCGGCGGATTTTCCCTCACCTGTTTCCAGGGTATAGAAAAGGTTGCCCAGTTCCGCCCGATTCACTTCATCTGGTTTAAATTCCCGGCCGGCAAAGATGTTTTTGATATCATCCGCAGTTACCGTCAGTGGTGATAGTTCTATGGTGACATCCGGTGTAAGATATAGCTCAAAGGATGTAACCAGCGGTTCCTGGCCTTCAATCGCTTTCGAAAATCGCCATAGTACCTGCTTCCCTTCTGCCACTACGCCTGCCTCGTCACCCTGGTCCGGTCGGAATACAAAAAGATCGACCGGAACCTTGGCCAGCAGTTTTCCGTCCGCATCCTGCCACAAGGCGACAAACTGGCCGTTTCCATCCGGATCCTGCATAAATACCATGGCCATGCGCGCCTCGTCCGGCAAACCGGACGGTTTTACCGTATAAGGGGAAAGAAGGGCAAAAGTGCCGTCGGCCGATAAAGCCATGGCCGCCTGGTGATCCGCAGACCATTGAAAATTACCGTCGAAAACTTCCCCTCCGGCGATAAACTGTTTTCCCTGGTCTTCTACTAATTCGGTACCCACATCGCTCGGCAAGCCGTTAAAGAAAACAATCGTATCACCATTGCCGGCTTTGGTTTCGGTGACCTGTAACCCCTCGCCCTCCAATACCGCAACTTTCACCGTATCGGATGAGTTTAGTTCCGGAAACTGTTCATGCGCGACATTGGCCAATGTGGCCAAATCTACATCGCTTGTTAGTGTATGCGTTACCCAGTCGGCGGCCTCGAACTCTGCACCGGCACCGATCGCCACTGCTTGTTCTGTGACCATCTTGACCGTCGGGCCCGCGGCTGTGGCGGTCGGGGTGTGCGTGAGGCGCACCGTTGGGGCAGGCGTACGCGACGGCAGAGCCGTCGGCTGCTCTTCTGTCGGCGTCGCTGCCGGAGCAGTGGGGCAACAGGCAACGAGCAGCACGCAGACCATCAGGGCCAGAGACGCCCAACTGAGGGTGGAGGGTGTTCTGAGCATGGCCATCTCCAGTTCCCCCAACAGCAGCTCGAGATTCCGCTTGGCCTCCTTCACCGGCAGCACCACGGGCCCCATCTGAGACATCGTCAACCTCCCAACCACCCGCTTGCTCTCAGGTACGCGTATAGTCTGAAGTGCATCCAATCTCACTATATCCTGATCGCGCCCCAGGTCAAGCTGACAGGCACGGCATCGGAAGTCAACGGGTAGGCCACCTGAAGGGGCATGCGCAGCGAATACGTCAGTTTGACGTCCGCACCATGTCTCCCAACGTCAACTTCCCAACCGCTTCCCCGACGAGGGCCAGGCGCCGGAGTACAATACCGTCGACGCCACCTTGTGGTACTTTGAGGCCATCCGCGCCTACCATAAAGCCACCGGCGACGAGGCGCTGCTGCACGACCTGTTCTCGGTGCTGCAAGATATCATCGACTGGCACGTGCGCGGCACCCGCTACCAGATCCACGTCGACCCGGCCGACGGGCTGCTCAACGCCGGCGAGCCCGGGGTGCAGCTCACCTGGATGGACGCCAAGGTCGACGACTGGGTGGTCACCCCACGCATCGGCAAGCCGGTCGAGGTCAACGCCCTGTGGTACAACGCGCTGCGCGTCATGGCCGAGTTCGCGCGACTGCTGGGTGAGCCGCCTGAGCGGTACGAGGCGCTGGCGGAGCAGGCACGGGAGGGGTTTGGGCGGTTCTGGAACGAGGAGGCCGGCTACCTGTACGACGTGCTGGACGGGCCGGAGGGGAACGACCCCTCCCTGCGTCCCAATCAGCTCTTCGCCGTCTCGCTGCCCCACAGCCCCTTGCCCCCGGAGCCGCAGAAAGCCGTGGTCGACGCCTGTGCCCGGCACCTGCTGACCTCGCACGGCCTGCGCAGCCTGGACCCGCGCCATCCCGACTACAAGGGGCATCACGGCGGCGACCGCCGCACGCGGGATGCGGCCTACCACCAGGGGACGGTGTGGGGCTGGCTGATCGGACCGTTCGTGAGCGCGCACCTGCGCGTGTATCGCGATCCGGCGCTGGCGCGGTCATTCCTCTCGCCGCTGATCCAGGAGCTGGACGCGCACTGCGTGGGCAGCCTGAGCGAGATCTTTGACGGGGACCCGCCCCACACACCGCGCGGCTGTATCGCCCAGGCGTGGACGGTGGCGGAGGTGTTGCAGGCGTGGGAAGAGACAGCGCAAACTCAGGGGGGCGGACCCTAGAGTATCATGATTGGGTACGGCGGGGTTCTACAGATTCGGTGCTTCCTCACGCCACGCAGCGTCCGCCCTTCATGGCTGATCAGTTCGTGCCTGCTCTAGCCACTCGATAGGCGTCAGCCTGGGGACATCGGCAGGGCCACGCTCCAGTATCTCGCCATCCCACGTGATCAGCGGCGCATCCAGCGTTTCGGCCACGGCAAGATAGACCGAGTCAGCACCGCGCAGGCGATAGTCGCGGGCGAGGTGCGCCGCACGGCGCGCGAGGGTGATATCCAGGGCGATCAGTGCCAGATTGGGGAAGCTCTCGATCAACGCCTCGATCCGTTCAGCCAAGAATGGATCGTCGGTCTGCCGGGCGATGGCGGCTGAGCATTCTGCCAGCACCAGTGTGGGGCAGAAGAGAAGCTCGTGTTGCCGCTCCACTCCGCGTAGAAAGTCAGCGCTCGCTGCATGATGAACATCTGAAGCACGCGCTGCAGCGACGAGAACGTTGGCGTCAACCGTGACGCTCACCGTCTCATCTCCGCGATGACCTCAACTGCGCTCTTGTCACCTTGCCAAGCGCGCCCGACGTCCTCTGCGAGTCGCCGCCAGCGGACCTCCCAGTCGTCGACCGGTTCGGCAGCGGGACGGGTTGGCTTCACCGACACCACAACAGCCACTGGAGCGCCCTCGGATCCAAGCAACGTGAGTGTTTGGCCCAGATCCAGTTCCTCCAACAGTTGTTCGAGGTTCCGTTTGGCCTCCTTCACCGGCAGTACCATAGGCCCAATCTGAGACATCGTCAACCTCCCAACAACCCGCTTGCACTCAAGTACGCGTATAGACTGAAGTGCATCCAGTCTCATTATAGCCTGATCGTGCCCCAGGTCAAGCTGAGAGGCACGGCATCGAAAGTCTACGGGCAGGCTACCTGAAGGGCCATGCGCAGGGAATACGTCAGTTTGAGTTGCGCACTATGTTGATCGCGGGATGTTACCGAACCGCTTTCCCGACGAAGGCCAGGCGCCGGAGTACAACACGGTGGATGCCACGCTGTGGTACTTTGAGGCCATCCGCGCCTACTGCGCCGCGACCGGCGACACGGCCCTTCTGCGCGACCTCTTCCCGGTGCTGGCGGACATTGTCGACTGGCACGTGCGCGGCACCCGCTACCAGATCCACGTCGACCCGGCCGATGGGCTGCTCTATGCCGGGGAGCCGGGTGTGCAGCTCACCTGGATGGATGCCAAGGTCGAGGACTGGGTGGTCACTCCGCGCACCGGCCGGCCGGTCGAGGTCAACGCCCTGTGGTACAACGCGCTGTGCATCATGGCAGAGATTGCACGGCTCCTCGAAAAAGATGGGCGAAGGTCTCCCGACAATGATGGGCGAAGGTCCTGACCGAGCCCAATTCTCCTCGGTTGGAGACTTTCGGCGATCAATGGAAACGTACGAGGCGCTGGCCAGGCAGGCGCGCGCCGGCCTTGCCTGCTTCTGGAACGAGGATGCCGGATACTGCTATGATGTGCTCGATGGTCCCAATGGGAATGACCCGGCGCTGCGTCCCAACCAACTCTTCGCCGTCTCGCTGCGGCACAGCCCGCTGCCGCCGGAGCAGCAGAAGGCCGTGGTGGACGCCTGCGCCCGGCACCTGCTCAGCTCGCACGGGCTGCGCAGCCTGGACCCGCGCCATCCCGACTACAAGGGCCATCAGGGCGGCGACCGGCGCACGCGGGACGCGGCCTACCACCAGGGAACCGTGTGGGGGTGGATGATGGGGCCGTTCGTGAGCGCGCACCTGAAGGTGTACCGCGACCCGGCGCTGGCGCGGTCGTTCCTTCAGCCTGTGCTCCAACAGCTCGAGTCGCACTGCGTGGGCAGCCTGAGCGAGATCTTTGACTGCGATCCGCCCCACACGCCGCGTGGCTGCATCGCCCAGGCGTGGACGGTGGCGGAGGTGCTGAGGGCGTGGCGAGAGACGGACATGTCCAAAGAACCGATGTAACCTTTGCAGTTCGGGCCTCATGGGTGTAAAATAGAGTCGGCATCTTGGAGTGGTTCTGGCACTTGCTCATGCGAGGAAGGGAAGAAGGTCAATGGCAGAAAAGGCTGCGTACAAACTGCCGCTCGTATTTGAACCCCAACCGGAGGGGGGATATACCGTCACCTGCCCGGTGCTTCCTGAGTTGATCACGGAGGGCGACACCATTGCCGAAGCCATGGCCAACGTCGAGGACGCACTCCTCGCCATCATCGAAGCGTACGAAGACCTTGGCCGCCCACTTCCCCCTGTGCTCCAGCACGTAGAGCTTGACCCCCACACTCCTTTCTGGATCGAAACAGCGGTCCCGGCATGAAGTACCGGGAGGTTGCCCGCAAACTGCGAGCGCTGGGCTGTGAGGAACTGCCACGGCGAGCTGCAGGGTCTCACCGAAAATGGCATAGTCCGGCCATAGGGCGGATTGCTCCAGTGCCCGACTGGGGAAGCAAGGACCTCAAGGTAGGCACCCTCCGGGCCATCGTCAAGCAGCTTGGGCTAGAGTGGGAGGACTTTCAGCAGGCGTAGAGAGGCCCCATGCGCGTTGAGCATGCGGATTCGGTATCCGCCAAGGGTTGGTACGTCGGCCCGTGGAATTCCGACCTGGAAGTGTCTGTAGGCTACGCCAACGAGGCGATCGACGAACCACACCTCCACACCAACATCATCGAGATCTACTTGGTGGCGTTCGGGCACGCGCAAGTCCGCATCGAGCAGATGACCGTTGCTCTCTCCCGAGGAGACATCATTGTCCTCGACCCCGGCGAAGCTCACACCTTCCTGTCGAGCTCACCTGATTACTTCCATTTCGTCATTCATACACCTATTCGGCAGAGCAACCCTGAGGCACCTGACAAAACTCCCGTCCCCAGAGATCGTTTGGGCTTGTAGGCGGGTTAACTACTTCTCAAGGCTCAAGCACAGCGAATACGTCAGTTTGAGTTGCGCACTATGTCTCACAGGGCATGCTCCCGAACCGTTTCCCCGACGAGGGCCAGGCACCCGAGTACAACACCGTCGATGCCACGCTGTGGTACTTTGAGGCCACCCGCGCCTACTACGAGGCCACCACCGACGACGCCCTGTTGCGTGACCTCTTCCCGGTGCTCGCCGACATCGTCGACTGGCACGTGCGCGGGACGCGCTACCAGATCCACGTCGACCCCGCCGACGGGCTGCTCTACGCCGGGGAGCCGGGGGTGCAGCTCACCTGGATGGACGCCAAGGTGGATGACTGGGTGGTTACTCCGCGCATCGGCAAGCCGGTGGAGGTGAATGCGCTGTGGTACAACGCGCTGTCCATCATGGCCGAGTTCGCCCGGCTTCTCGAAGGTGATGGGCAAGTAGATGAATTGGATGGGCGAAGGTCTCCTGACCGAGCCCATTTCTCCTCGGTCGGAGACCTTCGGCGATCAGGAGAAAGGTACGAGGCGCTGGCCAAGCAGGCGCGGGCGGGGTTTGGCAGGTTCTGGAACGAGGAAGCCGACTACTGCTACGATGTACTGGACGGTCCCGAGGGGGACGACCCGGCGCTGCGGCCCAACCAGCTCTTTGCCGTGTCGCTGCGGCACAGCCCGCTGGCGCCGGAGCAGCAGAAGGCGGTGGTGGATGCCTGCGCGCGCTGCCTCCTCACCTCCCATGGTCTGCGCAGCCTGGACCCACGCCACCCCGACTACAAGGGCCATCACGGCGGCGACCGGCGTACGCGGGACGCGGCCTACCACCAGGGGACGGTGTGGGGCTGGCTGATCGGGCCGTTTGTCAGCGCCCACCTGCGGGTGTACCGCGACCCGGCGCTGGCGCGGTCGTTCCTGCAGCCTTTTCTCCAGCAGCTCGAGTCACACTGCGTGGGCAGCCTGAGCGAGATCTTTGACGGGGACCCGCCCCACACCCCACGCGGCTGCATCGCCCAGGCGTGGACCGTGGCGGAGGTGCTGAGGGTGTGGGAAGAAATCGGGCGATCCTAGGAGCGCGCCCCCTTGGCGCCAGGGGGCCAGACCGAGAGGCTTCAGAGGGGGGCTGATTGCGCTCCGCGCGCGATTAGGCAGTTTCTTGCCACTTGAACCCACTGCGGCTACCTCTGGGGTGTTTTGACTTTTCGTGGCTCAGGTAGTATAGTGTATGTGCCTGGCGGTCTATGCACTCTCCCGGAGCCGGGAATGACTCTGTCAAACAGAGCGACTTGTGAATCCAGGCATTGCGGCGAGCCAGAGAGGCTCGGTCTGACTCGGTGCAGAGGCAGAGACACGTTGCACGTGCTCAGTGACAGGGCACAAGGAGAAGGAGTGACATGGGCGATCAAAACCCCTATAGAGACTTCATAGTGCGGCTGAAGTTGCTTATCAGTAAGCACCCCGACCTTATTGCGACGACGCTCAGCAATATCTTCACTATGCGTCTGATTGGGAACAAGACACACGGCGACCTCGCCGAGATTGCGATCGCGGAGTTCATCAATCAGTTTATGTACGATTTCCGGTCTGTGCACGTCGGCAAGGATCTGTACAGAGCAAAACTGCATGAGGAAGACATCAAGGTCATTAACGAAGTCACAAAGGCAGAATTCCCCGTGAGCCTGAAAGCCTACGGCGACGGTCCGCTCCAGCTATCGACGGATAAGAACTTTCGGATGTTTCCGCGCCTGGAGCAGGAGGACGTAGATATCGAAGGAGCTGAGGCCGTGCGGGAGATTTTTCAGGATCCAGCCTTTGCGGAATTCCGGCATATCAATGTGCTCCCGTTGATCTACGAAGAGGAAAGGCAAAGGTGTAACATCCTTGTCTTCGATTATGAGCGCGCACAGGGACAGACGCGACGGATCGCAAGGGAAGACTCAGGAAAGGGGAGAAAGCACCCCGTCTTTCGGTTCTACGACTCACAAGGCGATTATGTGTGTGAAGTGAGATATGGAGACGCTGCTGCCAATGCTCTCCAGCGCGGCCTCTGGACGCATACCAAGAACGGTTTCAAATACTTCGACAGCATCACCAACGGATGGATTGATTACTCCCACAACCTGATCCTCGTTCAACTCTTTTCTCACGCACTTGTCTCATCCAGGGATGGACATTCGTCGGCGCTCGAAAAGCTCAAAGAGGATATTGTTCGCCTCAAGAGGCAGTCGGGGCTGAGCTGATGGAGCCTCTTCCCCTCTTCGACACCCTGGTCCTTAGTGCTCCTGCCACAGAAGGCATCAAGTACGCAGGATCCAAGCTGAAGCTGATTCAGGAGATCCTTCAACTCGCCAAGCGACTTGGCGTGAGGACAGTTCTTGACGGTTTCTCAGGTACAACCAGGGTGTCGCAAGCATTCGCCAAATGCGGATACACTGTCATTTCGAATGACAGCGCCGTATGGTCCGAGGTTTTCTCCACGTGCTATCTTCTAAACAAGAAGAGGCCCGATGAGTACCGTGGGCTGATTGACCACCTCAATGCTCTTCCGCCTGCTGATGGCTGGTTCACACAGCACTATGGCGGAGAGCCAAACGGGGGGTGTGCCATCCAGGCCGATGGACTGAAGAGGCCGTGGCAGATCCACAATACCCGGAAGCTCGATGCCATACGCCAAGAGATAGAGAACCTCCGTCTCGACAAGATCGAAAGGGCAGTTGCGCTCACGAGCCTAATCCTAGCACTCGACCAGGTGGACAGTAGCCTAGGCCATTTTGCGTCATATCTGAAAGATTGGTCCCCTCGATCCTATAACCATCTCACCCTTAGAGTTCCTAGTGTCTTCATCTCCTCGGCAGAGCACCAAGTATTCCGCAAAGACATATTTGAACTGCTGCCACAGGTTTCTGTTGATCTTGCCTACTTTGACCCGCCGTACGGATCAAACAATGAAAAGATGCCGCCCTCTCGCGTTCGCTACGCCTCCTACTATCATCTCTGGGCCAGTGTCTGTCTGTTCGACAAGCCAGGTTTATTTGGCAAAGCACAGCGTCGTATAGACACCTCGGACACAGTCTCTGCATCCGTCTTTGAGGAGTTTCGCAGGAACGAAAACGGTCGCTTCGTCGCCGTGGAGGCCATTGAACGCCTACTTGGGGCTACACAGGCCCGCTGGATCATCTTGTCATACAGCTCCGGGGGTAGAGCTACTGCGGAAGAGCTTGGTCAAGTCATCAGACGGAATGGGAGACTCCTCGAGGTAGTCGAACTCGATTACCGAAGGAATGTCATGGCGGGAATGAAATGGACCAATGCATGGTTGCGGGAGGCTGAAGAACCAAACCGAGAGTTCTTGTTTCTGATCGAGAAAGTGCCGAGTGGACATGACGTTGCACCGGACGGTAGCCCCCCTTCGCTACGTGGCTGCCGGTGAGCTCGGGCGCAAGTCCGCAGGCTTTATCAGAGAGACTGGTAAGACATGAATCTCTTCATTGACACCAACATCCTTCTTTCCTTCTATCATTTTGCACGTGATGATTTGGAGGAGCTCGCGAAGCTCAGCGCACTTGTCCGGGGAGGAGGGGTCAATCTGCTGCTTCCTGAGCAAGTCGTCAGTGAGCTCAGGCGAAATCGGGCGAGCAAAATTGCAGACGCTCTCAAACGACTGCGTGATCAGCAGTTGGGGCTCCAGTTTCCTCAGGTGTGCAAAGAGTACGAGGAGTATGAAGGCCTCAGGAAGGCGCAGCGAGAATACGAGAGACTCCACACCGCGCTCATAAATCGGCTAGAGAACGATATCGCCCAGGAGAACCTAAGAGCAGATACCATCATCCAGGAGCTATTCAGAGCGACTCGAGTCTTGCCGACCTCCTCATCGGTCCTGGAAAGAGCTCGTCTTAGGATGGATCTTGGCAACCCACCAGGGAAAAAGGGCTCATTGGGAGATGCAGCGATCTGGGAGACCTTGCTCGAGGAGGTTCCCAATGGAGAGGACCTGCACTTCGTGAGCGAGGACCAGGACTACTACTCTCCGCTTGATAATGCCACGATCGATCCATATCTGTTGCTGGAATGGTCTGCGCAGAAAGGCTCCCATGTGCGCGCCTACAAGAGGATTTCTAGCTTCTTCGGGGATATGTACCCTGACATCAGATTGGCAAGCGAGCTTGAGAAAGGCCAGCTCATAGAAGACTTGGCCAACAGCCCTTCATTCGCGCAGACTCACCTTGTCATAGGCAAGCTGTCCAAGTACTCGGACTTCACGCCCGTGCAGCTGAATGCAATCGTTGCCGCCGGAGTCACAAATAGCCAGGTGTACTCGATCGCCAGTGACCGGGACGTGAGGAGGTTTCTCACCAGAGTCGTCAGCGGCAAGGAGCATCTGATAGATCCCCTCTGTCTCAGTCGCCTAAAGTCGGTTCTCGAGGAAACTGGACCGCATTACTAGACCCTGTGACGTACGCTCTTGAGATTCGTTCTGAGAAGCCCCTGACTTCAGCAGTCTTGGTGCCCGTGGCGTCGGGCGGCACCTGCGCACTGCATGTAGCCAGTGATTCAGTCAGCCCAAGGCCGGTGAGCAACCGGCTATCGCTCAGACGGACACCGAGGCCCATGGCAAGCCTGAGGCAGCCCGGTTTCCACATGCGCGAGGTAGCGAGTGCCCCGCAGTCGCAGGTGACGTGATCGGCTGGTCATTGCGATGCAGTCGACCTTGCCGAGGATGCGGGCCAGCACCTACAAACCCCACCTCCCCGGGCTCGCACGCAGCGAATACGACAGTTTGAGTTCCGCAGTATGTTTCCATGGGTCAATTGCCTAACCGCTTCCCCGACGAGGGCCAGGCGCCCGAGTACAACACCGTCGACGCCACACTGTGGTACTTTGAGGCCATCCGCGCCTACCACGAGGCCACCGGCGACGAGGCCCTGCTGCGCGACCTGTTCCCGGCGCTGAAGGACATCGTCGACTGGCACGTGCGCGGCACGCGCTACCAGATCCATGTCGACCCCACAGACGGCCTGCTCTACGCCTGCGAGCCCGGCGTGCAGCTCACCTGGATGGACGCCAAGGTGGGCGACTGGGTGGTCACGCCGCGCATCGGCAAGCCAGTCGAGGTCAATGCCCTATGGTACAACGCGCTGTGCGTCATGGCCGAGTTCGCGGTTGCTGGGCGAGCCGCCCGAGCGGTATGAGGCTGCATAATCCGGTCGATGCCGACCATCGAATCCGATGGATGCCGTCCACCCTGTCCGGTCCA
>MTKX01009348.1_pt1 | contig 55411 bp, 55 predicted proteins | sample 1042771 | NCBI WGS metagenome assembly MTKX01 (sample SAMN06212183, study PRJNA360534) | anaerobic digester metagenome | biome: Wastewater treatment plant; material: sludge; isolation source: anaerobic digester fed with sludge from wastewater treatment plant | place: Denmark: WWTP Randers ...
CTACAAGAACGAGAGGGCCAAGTTCCTGGAGGCCTTCTGGAATATTGTGAACTGGGATGAGGTGAACCGCAAGCTGGAGGCGATAATTAAATAATTTTTTTTTTAAAAATTCAAACCAGAGGATGCTAATCGCATGCCGTCTCAGCGCTGGACGACCTGATGGGGACAATGTACGGCCTGCCCAGGGCATTTAAAATCATAGCCTCAATGCCGTAGACATTTCCTATATTGTATTCATTAAGAAGAGCCTTCGGCCCACCGGCAGCATAGATCTTACCCTTTTTGAGCATGACCAGTTTGTCCGAGAAGCGAGAGGCTAAATTGAGGTCGTGGATGGCCATTACTGCCGAGATCTTCTTCTCTTTGACCAGGGTGCTTACCGTCTCCATCACCTCCAGTTGATGAAGCATATCCAGGTTGGATGTGGGCTCGTCAAGGAGCAGCACTGCCGGCTCCTGGGCTAGGGCACGGGCAATGAGAACCTTCTGCTTCTGCCCGCCGGAAAGCTGAGAAAAGTCACGCATAGCCAGATCATCCAGTTTCAGCTTTTCCAGAACCTCGGCTACCTTCTCCAGATCCTCATCTCCAACCCTCCAGCCGATATGTGGCCTTCTGCCCATGAGAACGGTATCAAAGACCGTAGTGGCCAGTAGAGAAGAGCTGGATTGAGGGACATATCCGATCTTCCTGGCCACATCCTGTCGACTCATTCTCTCAATCTCCTGGCCGTCGAGAAGGATGCTGCCTTTGGGCTTGAGAATGCGATCTATGCACTTGATGAGAGTGGTTTTTCCCGAGCCGTTGGGCCCAACCAGGCTTAAGATCTCTGAGTTTTCGATGACCAGGTTGATATCATCGAGAATCATGTGGCTGTTGTAGCTGAACGTGAGATTTTTTATTGTGATATTTACCAATTGATTTTGCCTCCTGAAGCAATCTTTTTCGGTGATTATTGACCTTTATTTTGACTCTTTTGATCATCTCGAATTGGATTCATCCTTTACATATGAATACTTTTTTATTTTAAATTATTTTGTATTACTTAGTATCAGGATGCTTTATTGAACAAGTATAGCATGCTTAATAAATGCTTCTATTTTCATATCCTTCTGTTGCTACAATAATTCATGCTTCGTTGATAGCAATATCCTGATTTATCTCCATACATCCTGACATTCAATAACTAAGTTAATTATAATATGGTAGCATCTAATTAGGAAATTAAAAGAAAGCATATATCTTATTGAAATTAAATATCCAATTTTGATATAAAAAATAACATAATAAAAGTGATTAATCATTCTCTATTTAATCCTTCTTCAATATCGCCTTCCATATCAAGATATACCGCTCTAAGCTTTTCCATCTCCTCAGTTGTGGCCTGCCAGTAGCCGCGCTTCTCTGCCTCTAGCAATCGTTCTGCTACGGCAGCCGCGGCAAAACTGTTGTTATTGGTCAGCTTTTCATTCATCTCTCGATCAAAGAGGTAGCGTTCGGCTATGGCCGACCAGATCCAGTTGTCCACAGAGTGCGTGGTAGCAGCCAGGCCGAGCATGTTCTCCACGCGATCGGCAATCTGCTGGGCACCGTGAAATTCGTGGGAGAGCATGGCATTGGCCCAGCGAGGATTAAGGAGCCTGGTTCTTGCACCCCGGTTAATTGCTCGGGCAACATCCTCCGTGCAAATTACTTCCTCTGTGGTGTCGGATATGAGCATTCGCACAGGCTCACCCTTCTCCATCTGCACAGCGCGAGAAAGGCCTCCGAAGAACTCGTAGTAGTGATCGAGGTCGATTATCTCTCGATCATGTGTGTCTCTGACCTGAGAGACCAATTCCACGCGGGAGAGATTGGCCCGGTAGAGCTCATCGCTCTTAACAGCATGCAGGTTTTCGGTGTAGAGGTGATCCATGGACTGAATGAAGACCTCGGCCAGCTCCTCTTCCGTCTTCCAGATGGAGTCTTCGAGCAATGGCAGCATCCTTGTGCCATACTCCCCTGCCTTTGGCCCAAAGACTCTGCCGTTGGCCATTTTTAAAGCAGTTCTCTCGTCCAGATTCGCCGACTTGAGATCTTCCTTATTTTTCAGGGAATGCTTGCGAACGAAGTTTTTCTCTGTATCCTCGTCAAGCTCTGCCACCAGATTGAAGGCACGATCCAGAAGGAGAACGATATTGGGAAACATATCCCGGAAGAAGCCGCAGATATTGACCAGACAATCCACTCTGGGGCGCCCCAATTCCTCCAGTGAGATGACCTCCAGCCTCGGTGCCCAGGAACCAGCATCTCTGATTATGCGCACCCCTAGATAGCTCAAAATCTGGCCAATGGATTCGCCCCCTGTCTTGGTGGTCTCAAATCCCCATAAAATGACGCCTACCGTCTCAGGATAGTTGGCCTTCTTCTCTTTGTAAACGCAAATTGTATTTTCTGCGATCTCCTGGCCACGCTGCATTGCGGTCTGGGTAGGTATTCGATTTGGGTCAAACTGGGTCAGGTTTCTGCCGGTAGGAAGGATATCAGGTGTGCGGATAACGTCGCCCCCGGCAGATTGCTCAATAAATCCCGCCTCCAGGCCGCGTATAAGACCTGTGATCTCGGCATCGTTGGAAGAGTATTTTTCCAGAAAATCAAGGCCAAAGCTTAAAGTCTCTCTCAATTCTTCCCTGGCCTTGGAAGATATGCCGCTCTCCATAACAGCGAAGTCAACCGATTTTTCCAGGCAGAGGCCGCAAAGATGCGAGGCTATGCGATCGATCTCTTTTAGCACCTCTACAAAGCTTTCTCGGTTATGCAAGACCTGGTCATAGTCCAAGCCTTTACTCTCGGCCAGAATTCTGTTTAGAGACTTTATGCCCTCCCGGTCATACCTCAAGATGAACTCAAAGAAGCTTTGCATATCTTTGCGCTCATATATCTCGCCCAAAATGTGCAGCCCTTTGGGAATTATGCGCCTCTTCATCTCGTAGAGCTCATCGTGAATGCCCGGTACATCACGGCCCTCAATCTTCAGCTCTCCCGCTTTCTTAAAAATCTTTTCTTGCACAATATCTGCTTTCAAATCGCCATGCTGCCTGGACTGGCTGTACTCGTCGATGAGATCCTCCAGCTCTGCATAGCCCTCATAAAGATCGGATGTGGTAAAGGGTGGAGAGTTGTAGCCCAGGGTAGTCGCATAGAGCCTGCGCTTGGCAATTACCACCTCTGAGGTATTGACGACATGATAGAAGTAAAGGTGGGGCATGCTGCTGATTAAACGATCGGGAAAGCACTCATTGGAAAGGCCGACCTCTTTTCCTTTGGTAAATTCTGCCAGGCCATGCGTTCCCACATGCACCACTATATCTGCTTTCCATATCTCCTGCAGCCAGTGATAGAAGGCCAGATACTGATGATGGGGCGGCTTGGTTTTGTCATGAGAAGCGCTGGCCAGATCGGCTTCGCCCAGGGGGGGTCGGGCGGGCTGGATGCCGAGGAAGATATTGCCCATTTCCAGGCCCGGAATGACAATCCTTTCGCCTGCCACCATGACCTTTCCCGGCGCCTCTCCCCATGATTCGATTATCTCCTTTTGCATGCTTTCCGGCAGAGAAGAAAAAAAAGACATGTATTCCCTCAAATTAAGAGAAAAGCAGTTCTGGAGGGCATCTTCTGCTCTATGCCAGGAGCCGGTGTTGAAAACAGAGAAATCCTGAAAAAGCCGATGCAGTTCCCTTTCCGGCGGCACCACCCTATAGCCTTTGTCCCGCAAGGCCTGCAAGATTTTCTGCACGCTGGCAAAGACATCCAGATATGAAGCCACACCTAAGTTGGCCTCACCAGGAGGATAATTGTAGATGATTATGGCAATGCGCTTTTGGGCATTGCTCTTATTTTTAAGCTCCATCCACCTTCGGATGCGTAGAGCAATGCGTTCCACCCTGTCTGGCAGAGCCCGTACCTCTGAAGCCTGCAGCTCGCCGACCGAAATATCCTGCACGCCGCAGCAAGGTATGGGCTCGATGCATCCATCCAGCTCCGGCCAGATAACGGCCATGATGGACTCCATGGGAGAAAGGCCCGTTTCGGATGCTTTCCACTCTTCTATCTTGCGGCTGTACATGCAGGCCGGGGCGAAAACTGGCACATTCAGCTTACTTAGCAGCTCTCTTGTTTTTTCCGGATTGCCGCCCAGGGGCCCGCCGTTCAGCCTAAACCAGGTGAGATTGACCAAAGCGTCGATAATTGGCCTGTCGTTACGGAAAAAGAATTTATTCATGGCCTGCAGGTTGTGAATTCCGTCGGAAAATACCGGGACAGTGTTGCAGTCAAATAGATTTTCCAGAAGGCCTTTCAGAACGCTCTGGCACTGGTCGAAGTGCATATTTCCGTAGAAAAGAACGCCTACCGTGGGAAGTGCTTCGTCAAATCCTGATGCCTTGCAAAAGCTCTCTAACTCCGGAAAATAGCCGTGCTTTGGATGAAAAATACCATATTCTGGGTACTGCAGTGGCTCTTTGGCTTTGGGAAGACTGCAGTTCAGATAGTCCCGGAGCAGCAATAGCAACAGATTTCTATAATTTTCTTTTCCCCCGTAACGCCAGTAGCGGGCTATGCTCACGTAGTTGCCTGCATCCCGCACTCGGCCCATAGGGATGATCCGGCCGGCTGTCTTGACCAGGCCTTCTGCCAATTGGATCTTCTTCCAAACCTCCTCAGGATCGCGCGCTTCCTCTGGTCTGATTCTGTTCGCCATACTCTTGCCGGAGAAGGAGCCGAGCCTGGTTATCTCCATCATCTTGCCCATGGGGGCCATGAGGTTGACCACGATGTTCTTTTCTTCCTTTAAGGATTCGTAGACAAGATCTATGGCTCTCCCACTGCCCCGGATGTCCACACAGACAGCATCTGAGGTTTGTAGATCTCTTTTCACCACCTGGTCGTCGATCAACTCCTCGTCTATTTGCCTGGGACAGTATACTTTGAGCTGCAAGGACAGATTGAACTGCTGCTTGATCTCCTCTGTGGCCTGTGCCAGACCGGCGGTGGAAACCGTGGAGATAAAGGTTATCTTCATACGTATATCATACTCCAAATATTTATAAAAAAATAAAAAGAAAGGCATCTTGATCTCACATTTCTGGATAGACAAGAATTCCCCTTTGCTTTAGGTCGTAATCCAGACCCTGAAAGTCCTTCAGATATCTCTGGTGGAGAGCCTGGGGATCAAGATCAGAAAACAGATCCGGATGAAGCCATTTGGCGAGATAGGCAACTCCAATAAAGTGCCGGCAGCCGCTGAAAGGCATGTATGTCCAGAGGGGCGAGGCTATCAGAAACACCCTGTCTTCTCGCACGGCAGTGGTGTTCTGAAGCTCCGCTCGGTTCATGATCTCTCTTCTCACATCCTCCAGCTTTCCCGTATCACTGGCAGTTCGCCTGTCGTAGTCTTCATCACCCAGAATGCGAATGATCACATCGGGATTGGCAGCCACTACATCCTCAGGATTTACCTCTTCGACCTCTCCTTTTCCGGCAAAGATGCTTCGCCCTCCTGCGCTTTCAATGGGCGGCACATCGTTGTAAGAAGCGCGGTAAGGACGGTTCTCACTGTAAACCAGGGGTTTATCGCTATCTGGAAGGTGTCTGATCTTCTCCTGGATGGAATCAAGCACATCGTTATAAAACAGCATGAATTCATCTGATTCATTCTCGCGCTCGAATAAAATCCCCAGCTTTTGTACCTCCTCTGCATAGCATTCCGGCCGACTGCAGGCAAAGCAGGCCACTGTGATTCCAGCCCCCTCCAGCTTTTCCAGGAGTGGACCGATGTAAGCTCCAAAGGTTCCAGTTCCTGATCCGGGATGGACCAGCACTATGTCGGGACTTAGCTCAATGATCTTTTCCACATCTGGTTCATAGAAGTTGCCAACCGTTGGCAGGGTCTTAAACTCGGGAAAAATGGAGTATATGTCAATGTTCTCCGGCCCCCCAATAACTACGCTCTGCGGCACCTTCAATGTGCGAAGCGTTTCCAGGTGATGCGAGACGGTGCAGACTACCGTTTTGATGGGCCTGTGGATTGTAACTGCTCTTCCCCGCGTGTCCTTAACCGTACGCGGATAGGCTTCATGGATGTGCTTGATATCCTTTAGGTCCTGCCCTGTGATCTTTCCTTGAACGAAGTTTTCATCGGCAATCTTAACCTCCTCTGCCGATACCAACAGGTCTCCGTCCAGGTCTCCCGGAACCGTTTGCATGGCCTGGCCGGGACTAATGAGCAGGCAGAGATGGAGGAGAAGGAGCGTGCATCCGGTTATTTTAAAAAGCCCTTTTTTCCTTTGCAATAGCCCTTGACGCTGCAAAATGGATGGCATGGCTGGCATCACTCCGCTAGGCTATTGCGGTGATCTTCACCAGAGTATCCTCGTATGGGATTTCGGCAGGCTCAGATCCGGGCCGGTTGGGGCCGAGTACCATGCCCTTCAGAGTGTAATTTCCCGGCGTTAGGTTTGCGGTTGCATTCTGAAAGCATGCATAGTGAGCTTCATCCGAACGAGCAATCCTTATGCTTACATTGGTCTCATTTCCAGGAACTATAACCGTTGAGTCTCCCATAAAGTGCATGGCCCCCAGGATCATTCTGTAAGCTGTAATGTTATAGCAGCCTGCCGAAAGGTTGCTGAATTCAAATGAGCCGTTTATATCAGTATTAGTGGCATTGGCAGGTATGGCAGCCTCCTCAGCGGTACTTTGCGACCAGGCGTTCGTTGACAGAATGCAGATAACTGCCGAGAAGAATACAGCAGTTAAATGGATAAACCTGTATTTCATATTATAGCATCTCCTCTGAATTTAGTAGAAATTTCATTTAATAGATATTACTTATACCTTTTTAATTAGCATAAAATAGGATAATTTTAATATATTATATAACTTTTTATTGACAGCGTAAAATGAAAATAGATTAACTCAACTTCTCTGGACAGTCAGTTGTTGGGGGCTCTGGATTAGGTTGTTTGGTTAAACTTACCTCTTCCACAAGTGTTTCAAAGATATGACGTCCATAGTGTTACTAGATACATACTTATAATATTAAATTATATTTAGCGATAACCAAATGGAGAGAGAAAATGCACCATCTCAAGAGAAAGACGCTGCCATTTACATCCATAGTAGGTCAGGACGACATGAAGTTCTCCCTTATACTTAATGCCATCAATCCTCGCATAGGTGGAGTCCTGATCAGAGGCGATAAGGGCACAGCCAAATCTACAGCAGTTCGGGCACTGGCCGATCTTCTGGAGACCATCCCCGTGGTAGAGGGCTGTCCCTTCAATTGCGATCCGGAAAATCCCGAAGATATGTGCGACCTGTGCTTTGAGAAGAGCCGGGCGGACCTGATAAGGAGGACAGAAAAAAAGACACCTGTCATCGACCTGCCCCTGGGGGCAACCGAGGACAGGGTTGTGGGCTCATTGAACGTCGAGCGCGCCATCAAGGATGGAATCAAAGCACTGGAGCCCGGCATTCTGGGTGCATGCAACCGGGGCATACTCTATATAGATGAGGTCAACCTCCTCGACGACCATGTTGCTGATGTGCTGCTTGATTCAGCGGCCATGGGAGTCAATATCGTGGAGAGAGAGGGCGTATCCGTAGCACATCCCTCCCGGTTCATACTGGTAGGAACCATGAATCCTGAAGAGGGAGAGATACGGCCCCAATTGCTGGACAGGTTCGGATTGCAGGTGAGCGTCTCCGGCATCGACGATGTGGATCTTAGGGTGCAGATCGCCAAGATGGCAGATGCATTTGATTCAGATCCCGAAGCGTTTGCAGAAAAGTGCCGGCAGAGCCAGATGGAATTGAAGGAGAATATCTCCCAGGCACGCAAGATCCTGAGGAGCGTCTCCATGAGTGATGATCTCCTCCGCTCTGTCGCCGGCATCTGCATCGATCTTGGCGTAAAGACCCATCGGGCTGAGATCGTTATAAGCAGGACGGCAAAGACCATTGCTGCCTTTGACGGAAGGACGGAGGTCAACCGGGAGGATGTGAAGAAGGCCATGGAGCTGGCCCTGGCTCATCGGATGAGGAGCAGGCCGTTTGAGCCGCCCACCCTGAACAAAGAGAAGCTGGAGAAGTCCATGTCCCAGCATCAGCATGAAAAGCAGCAAAAGCTCCAAAATCCTAAACCGCAAGAGAAGCAGGAACAACAGCCCAGTGAGCCTGATGAACGCCAGGAAGCCAATCAAACCCAGGCTGCAATGCCACAGGAGCAGGTCTTTGAGATCGGCACTCCTATCGATGTGCGAGCCATAAGCATGACCCGCAAGAGGGACAGAATTGCCCGCCGCAAGACCAACGGTCGGAGAATGAATACAATTGCTTTGCGAAACCGAGGTCGTTACCTGCGCCAGAGAATGCCCCAGGAAGGCAAGGATATCGCCATCGATGCCACTATTAGAGCGGCTGCCCCTTATCAAATGACCCGAATCGGACCCAATGCCGTGAAGGTGTTGAGCGAAGATATCCGGGAAAAGGAGAGGGTTGGAAAGACATCAGCTGTAGTTCTCTTCGTAGTGGATGCCAGTGGCTCTATGGGGGCCATGCAGAGGATGGAGAGCGCCAAAGGAGCGGTTCTTTCTATGCTCATGGACTCATACCAGAAAAGAGACAAGATAGGAATGATAGCTTTCAAAGGCAAAGAAGCCGAACTCATCTTGCCGCCATGCTCCAGTGTGGACCTGGCCCTGAGCCGGTTGCGAGAGCTTCCCACTGGAGGCAAGACGCCTCTTTCCGCAGGCTTATCAAAGGGACTGCAGCTATTGCAGGGAGTGCTCAGAAAGGATGAGGAAACCAAACCTATGATGGTCCTAATATCCGACGGCAGGGCTAACGTGGGAATGGGCGGAAAGATCAAAGACGAGATTATCGAGATCTCGGAGAAGAGCAAGCAGCTCGGAGTGCATACTATTGTCATCGATACCGAGGTGGTGGAGAGTTCTTTCATGGACATGAGGCTTGGCTACTGCCGGGAGATAGCTGAAACTGCCGGGGGAAAATATTATCCCATATCCGGCCTGAGTCCCGAAGCTCTCTACAATATTGTGGATGTAGAGCAGAAGCTCCTTTTTGAAAGCAACACATGAGATGAGCAAGATGATCGAGATATCGGGCCTAAGCAAAGAATATTCCGGGGAAAAAGTAGTTGATGGCCTGGATCTTCATGTTAGCAAGGGGGAGCTCTTTGGCTTTCTTGGGCCCAACGGTGCGGGGAAGACCACTACCATCCGCATTCTCACCACGCTTACCAAGCCGTCTTCCGGACAGGTTCTCATCAACGGCCTTGATGTTGCTCGGGACCCGGCCAATGTGAAATCCGAGTTCGGCATAGTTCAGCAGCATCTCAGCCTGAACCGGGACCTGACCATCGGTGAGAACCTGGAGCTGCATGCCAGGCTGCACCATCTTGCCAAGAAGCAGCGAAGAGAAAGGATAGCAGAGCTCCTGGATTATGTGGAACTATCCGATCATGCCGACTACCTCATCGATGATGTCTCGGGCGGCATGAAAAGGCGTGCCATGATCGCCCGCGCTCTTCTCCACAGGCCGAAACTCCTTTTTCTGGACGAGCCCACAGTGGGTTTGGACGCTCAGACGCGCCGCAAGGTATGGGATCTTATTCGCAGGATGAACTCAGAAGGCACCACGGTCTTTTTGACAACTCACTATATCGAGGAAGCGGAGGCGTTATGCCAGAGAGTGGGAGTGCTGCATCACGGCAGGATGATCGCCAACGGCTCTCCCCTCAGCCTGCGCCAGAAGCTCGGCATGATTGCTGTGGAGGTGAATTCGAGTGGAAACGGGACAGAATACGATTATTTCCCGGATAGAGAAGAGGCAGCCGAGTTCATTCAAACTCTGCCCAAAATGGAACGGGTAATCATGCGGGAATCTAACCTGGAAGATGTGTTCATTGAGCTCACCGGCCAGAAGGTCCTGGTGGATTGACATGATAGACGCTTACAGCATACTGTGGGCGGACCTCGCCGCACTCAAGCGCCGCGGACCCAGATACCTCATCACGACCCTTGTCAGTCCCCTCCTCTATCTGGTGGCTTTCGGATGGGGACTGGGCCGAGGGATCAACCTCAATGGAACGAGCTACCTGGAGTTCGTAATACCAGGTATCATCGCCCTTACCGCCATGACCACCAGCTTCAACGGTGCCGGCACGAGGCTCAACGTCGACCGGCTTTACTTCAAGAGCTTTGATGAATGCCTCATGGCCCCAATTGGCCTGACATCTCTGCTCATGGGAAAGGCTCTGATTGGTGTAGTTAGAGGGCTTATGAGCTCTGTGGCATTTCTGATCGTGGCCATCCTGATTGCGCCCCATATGCATATCAATGCACCGTTTCTGATCGGCCTGGCTTTAACCTGCCTGACCTTTGCCTTCCTGGGAGTGCTGGCGGCACTGCTTGCCAGATCGCATGAGGACATGGCCACATTCAGCAGCCTGATACTGCTGCCCATGACCTTCCTTGGTGGAACTTTTTTTTCGCTATCTCAGGTACCTGTGGGATTGAAGTATGCTCTTTATGCCCTGCCCCTCACTCATTCGAGCCTTTTTTTGCGGGCGGCGGCATTGGATCAGCCCTTGCCCTGGGGGTCATTCCTGATACTTCTGATGTTCTTTGCGGCATTCCTGGTGGGAGGGATGATTATTTTAAAGAGGATCAGCATTTAGCTGTTCAGGCTTTCAATATCCTGGCCATCCTATCCTTCCATTCTTTCACATCATCCATATTCATCACATCCACCGCTCCCCCTTGGAACTCGCCCGTGATGTCGCCCATCCTCTCCTCCATCCACCCCTCAATCTCCAGATAGAGGCTCTTGAGGGCATCCAGCACTTCCGGATCGGCCTTCCAAAGGCCCCTCTGCTGCGCCTCTAGGAGCCTTCTTCCCATCTCCTCCATAGCCCATGGATTGTTCTCCTGGAAGAACTTGCGGTTATCCTCATCCATGATGAAGGTCTGGGCGATGTCGTTGAATATCCAGTCATCCACCTCCTCTGTCGTCGCCTCCCAGCCGTAAACCCGACCCACACACCTGGAAATGTCGCTCGCCCCCCTGTAGCCGTGCCGTTTCATGCCTTCAATCCACTTGGGATTGAGCAGCTTCGTCCTCACCACGCGCCTAACCTCATCGGCCAGAGTCCGCACCTGTACATGATCGGCATCCCTTGTATCCCCATAGTAGGACTGCACATGATGTCCGGAGATCTCCCTGGCCGCAGCAGTCAGGCCCCCGTGGTTTCCAAAGTAGCAGCAGCAACCTAAGAGGTCCTTCTCGTCTGTGGTGGTCTTGTTGAATGTGACATCCACGCTCCTGAGCTGTTTTACCAGCTCTTCATGAGACTGCTCTCCGAAGAAACCCTTGCCGTAAGCATAGCCATTCCAGTAGATGAAGATGTCAGAGAGATCCTTTTCACCTTTCCAGGCAGAGGCATAAACCGCTAAGTTCACTCCGCTCCCATATGTTCCGGGCTTGCTGGCGAAGATGCGCGGTGTCGGGCCGCTTTTCAGGTTGTGCGCCCTCAGGAAGTTCATCTCCTCCGGCTCATCAAGAGCTGAGATCTCCCTCATGGCCTTATCAACGATCTCAATACAGTTGTAAAAGCAGTCGCGAATTATTCCTGAGACGCGAATGGTCAAGTCTATCCTGGGCCTCTTCAATTCCTCCAGAGGTATGATCTGGTAGCCTTTTAGCCTGGAACCCTTCCAAATGGGCTTTACCCCTATCAGATGGAATATCTGGGCCATCTGCTCGCCGTCGGCATACATGACATCTCCCGCCATCCAAAACATGGCCACGTTTTCGGGCATCCTCCCCTGCTCCATGCTGAACTTGTCAAGTAGGCTGTCAGCGAGCCTTCTGCCTACAAGCCAGGCGGCTTCTGTGGGTACTGCTTCCGGATCTAAGGAGTAAAAGTTGCGTCCGGTGGGAAGAATCTCAATCTTTCCTTTGCTGATCAGGCCAGAGGGGCCGGGTTCGATAAATCCTCCGGAAAAGCCGTGCATCAGGCTGTCCATCTCCCGGCTGGCCTCAAGACGCCGGCAGAGATCATTCACCCTTTCCTGCAATGCAAAAATCAAATCATCCGTATCTAATGATCGGCTCTTGGAGCCGATGAGTTTTGACAGACCCTCCCAGCTCTTTCCGCTATCCTGGATGTGGCCATTGGTGCTATGCTGATCCTTGTGCTGTCCGCAGGAAGGCATCATTGCCTTGACGAGATCTTTGCTGAGTGAGTCCATCTCCTGCAAGTCCGCTATCTTTGTGCTGACCTCTTTGCCCAAAAGGCTTGCAGCCGCCCTTCGAAACTCAGCCCTTAGAATGGAGCGTACCAACTCCTCTCTCCTCTTGCCATCGGGAATAGCTCCGAAGATGTGCATCCCATCCGGAATCTGGGTATTGTAGATCTGGGAGATCCTGTCATGAGCCCTCTCCAGTATCTGATCAAAGCTCGCGTCGGATGCTTTCAGACTTTCAAGGTCCATCTCTCTCGCCAGGTTGCTCTCTTCTAAAAGCCCCATTATGATGTGCTCAAGAGCATGAGCCCTTGCGCCATCGGATACTTTGGCCCGTTGATACTCTGCGATCTTTTCCTCCAGATCCTTCAGGTCTCCATAAAGCTCTGAGTCTGTCATCACCGACTGCATATGGTCTATGAGAGTAGCATAACTGCGCCGCTTGGCGATTGTGCCCTCAGAGGGGTTGTCTGAGTTGTAGATGTAAAGATGGGGCATGTCTCCGATGACAATATCAGGATAGCACTCGCCTGAGAGGCCTACCGATTTGCCGGGAAGAAATTCAAGGTTTCCATGAGTGCCCACATGCACAATCACATCCGCCCCGAAGATCTTCTCTATGTATCTGTAGGTTGCGATGTAATGGTGGGTTGGAGGTACCTCAGGATCATGCAGGATCTTGCATACCTGGCCGTCGCACCTGCTGCCGGCACATCCCCTCTTCGGCTGGGCGCAGACGATGGCGTTGCCGTAGCTTATGCCCGTGATAACTATCTTTCCCTGGTAGAGCATGGCTGCAGGAATCCCGTTCTTCTCCTCTCCGGGAGGCTCCCCCCAGGCCTCGCTGACCTGGCTCTGAACAGCCGGGGAGAGGCTTGCAAACCATTGAAGGTATTGCTCTTTGGAGAGAAATGCCAGAGCGCCTCTCTTCTGGACTATCTCCTCAATGTTAGTCCAGCGAAACTCGGATATGGCCTTCCTGCTCATGATGGTCTCTATCAACTCCTTTCCGTCCCTGGGAAGATCCTTGAAGGAGTATCCAGCATCGGCCATCCTATTCATTATCCTGGCTACGCTCTCCAGAGTATCCAGATGAGCCCCGCCACCCACCGAAGCCTCAACCGAGACGCAAGGGTTGTTATGCAAGATGAAGGCCACCCGACGCTCGGAGGTTGGCTTATTCTTGAGGGCGATCCACTCTGAGACGCGTCGGCAAAGCTTAGAAATTCTCTCAGGAATGGGAACGTGTCTTTCGACCAAGGCTCCATCTATCTTTGACCTATCAGATACTCCCACCAGCAGCGGCTCAATGACCCCCTCGAACTCAGGCATTGCCACCGACCAGCCGATCTCGCTGCCCGACAGGCCGTGCATATCCGCTCTCCATTCCTCTTCCGTCTTGTGATAGGTCATGACGGGATGAAATACCGGAATATCCTGGTCTTTAAGCGACTTTTGGGAGGTCTCAAGGTTTCTGGAGCGGAATATGGGCTGGAGATTGACAACGGCATCCACTCTTCCTGAAAATAGCCTCTCAGAAACCTCTATCGCCGACCATGCGCCCAAGTCTGCGTCACCCATTCCAAAACAAAATGCAGGCAGGACGTCGAACTCCTTCTCTAGATCCAGGATGGCAGCATCCACCAATTCCAGGTCGCCGTTGGCCCAGTATGTCCTTGAGAAAATGAGGCCCACACAGGGGCGGTCTTTGCATCCGTACCATTTGATGTATTCTTCAAGCGTCGAGAACGCTGATTTCGCCTTAGGGTGATACAGCCCTTGCCAGATAAGCTCCTCAGGGGGCTTGGGGTCAAAGACGGTGCCAAGCACCTCATTGCAGGCATATTTAAGCATATTCTTGAAGTTCTCAGGCCCGCCGAAGAGGACATACCTGTTTACCATGATCGTAACCTCAGTGGGTACGCTGGAAGCTGCCCAGTGGGAGGGGTCCCTGCTGAAGGATATGACCGGGATTTCGGGGTCCAGGGACGGAATTATCTCATCCCAGCATGGATCGGCTGAAGGGTGGATCAATGTCATCTGGGCTCTTTTGAGCGATGCCAGGCATCTTTCCAGTTCCAAGGGGTCCTCGAGCTGCGTATAGGACCAAGCCTCTAGATTAAGGTTGAGATCCCTAGCAGCTTGCAGCAGGAGGGGCAGCTCGCTGCTCCAGGTAATCGAGACAAGCTTCATTTTGATTTCACCAAAACTCCTTCTTTCTCCTCATGAACAAATAGACGAAGAATGGCACTCCCAGGAAGGCGGTCATTATTCCCACGGGCATTATAACCGGTGCCAGGATGCTTCGCGCTGCAGTGTCCGCCGCAAGCAAGAGCAATCCTCCCACAAGGGCCGAGGCCGGCAGCAAAAACCTGTGGTCTCCTCCGATTACCATGCGCGTGATATGAGGTGATACTAAGCCTATGAAGCCTATCGTGCCGGTAAAACAGATGACACCTGCGGTGAGAAGGGAGACAGCCATCATGCACAGCACTCTCGTTCTTTCCACATTTACGCCCAGACTGGTAGCGGTCTCGTCGCCTGCTCCCATGGCGTTAATATCCCAGGACTTGAGCAAGAGATAGGGGAAGCATATAGCTATTACGAAGGAGACAATTCCCACCTTCTCCCAGGAAGAGCGCCCTAAAGAGCCCATCATCCAAAAGACAACCTCTGCCACCTGCTCTGATTGGCCCAAGTATTGCAGAAATGAGGTCATAGCCTGAAAGAGATACATTATGGCTATGCCTGCCAGGATCATGGTCTCTGGCGTAATGCCCTTGTATTTGGCCAGACCATAGACAGTCATAGAGGCGAGCAATGTAAAGACAAAGGCATTGCCGATGATCAGCCACTCACCTCCCGCAAATCCTGCTCCTAAAACTATGGCCAGAGCCGCTCCGAAGCTTGCGGCAGAGGAGATGCCCAGGGTGAAGGGACTGGCCAGGGGATTTTTGAGAATGCCCTGCATTACAGCCCCGGCGATGGCCAATCCCATGCCTGCGACTACGGAGAGCATAATGCGATGCAGCCGCAGTCCCCAAACGATGGTATCCGAGAACCAGTCGCTCTGGAAATGACCGGGAAAGAACCTGGCCAGGATGGCATAATAGACATCCAAGACGCTGATGTTGGCAGAGCCTAGAGTAGCAGCCACACCCGCAAGAAGGATAATGCCTAGCAAGAGAAGAATGAGAAATAGCGCCTTTCTGCTAACGAATCGCTGATATTCCTCCTTCATCAAGAGTCTCTTTGCCGGAACTCCCTGGGACATAATAGATCTCATGCATTTAAGTTAGTATTGATAAACTTAATGGTAAAGGTATTACTAGATCAGACTATATCAATTCCTTTGCTCTTAATGCATGAAGAGAACAAGGAAGCAAAAAAATGGATGGTTTTCTAGGTTTAGCAATTTGGATCATTCTTCGCTGGGAAGCTCCGGGTATATGAATGTCCTCTCCTCAGGATATTCCAGGCCCAGTCGATCAAGATATTCTTTGTGAACCGCTACGGGATCAAGATCAACCTCAGGATGAAGCAATTTAGCCAAGTAGGTAACGCCCACTATCTGATCAAGTCCATTAAGCACATCCCAGTCCATGACATAAACCCGGTCAGATTTTACGGCAGAAATGCCGCTGGCGCCGGACCTGGCCAGAAGCTCATTTCTTACAGACTGCAGCTTTGCCGTATCCGAAGAAGGCTCAGATTTCCATCCAATCTGAGTCTGGTCCGAGGATTGAGTCTGTCTCTTGAGGATCACATCCGGATTTTCAGTGACCACCCATTCCCATCCGACCTTGGGATAATCTCCATCTAGAGCCCTGGCTACGTTATAGCCTCTTGCTACGCTTAGAACCCCATCAAAACCAGAGCCGGAACCCAATGTGGACAGATCGGCGGTGGAACTCCACTCAGCGTAAACCTTGGGCATGTCTAGGCCTTTAACTGCTTGCTGCACAGAAGTGCTCTGTTCATTGTACCAATTTATATAGTCGGAAGCTTGCTCTTCCTTGCCCAGGATCTGGCCCAGAGTCTCTAATTCGCGGGTCATATTCTTTGGTTTGGTAAATTCCAGGGCTACCGCTTTGATGTTTTCAAATGGCTTTAAGCCCTTTTCTACGCCAAATATGCCGTAGGGCTTGTCTGGATAGCTATATCCGATTACCACTATATCCGGAGTTATGTTTTCTTCCCCACCTTTGGCGATCTCTCCTATCATCTCAAAATCCAGAGCATTCCACTTGCCTATGCTCTGCTTTTTCTTGAGCTCGGGGAAATAGTATCCTTTCTTCTGGACGGTATCTGAAATTCCGACAACTTTATCCGCTGCTCCCAGCATGACCACGGCCTCAGCCGCATCGGTGCTTGTAACTATCACCCTTTCCACTGGCATCGGAAAGGTGATCTCTCGTCCAGCTGTATCGGTAATAGTCAATGGATATTCCGTTGCGCATGCTGATAAGCAGAGCAGCAACGCTATCATAGACATTACGGACAAAGCTGCAAGTAATCTTTTATTCATAATTTATTCTCCAATAAGTAGCTGATATTAGCATTATTCTACTATAAGTGCTTTTTGTTATTACCTGTTAATTGCCTATTATGCATAGTAATAGTCAGTCTACATTTCAGCTTTTCCGATGAGTTATAATATAAATTTAATTTAAATTGCATAGTCAGTGCGGAGGGTCTCGAATTCCCCATGCTTCATGGCGGGGTGGCTGCGCGCAGTTTGATTTTATTACAATTAGCAAAAGACTTATTAACCAGTGCTATTATACCAGGGAATATGCGACAGGGAGCTTTAACCTCCTTTACCAACCTCTAACTGTCGTTGGTCTCCGGCCTTCTGCCAGGGCCGGACTCCTCTTCTGGAAAGAGCAATTGAAAGGAGCAGGACAAAATGACACCATTGATAATCACAGATATTCGAAAAAGCTGTTGTGATAGAGGTTTTGATCTGGTGACGGCCATCTTTCTTGGCAATGAGAATCATAATTTGGATGGATTGCGATCCATTGATGAGAAATACATAGTAATTTTAGAAAGCGCTACTGCTCAAAAGGAGAGTCCCCAAATAGGCGTCCGACGCGGAGATCAATATGTCCGAATGAAGCTAAAGATTAACCATGGGCTGTGCGTGGGAGAAGCGATAACCTTCGATGGAATGAATAAAACTTAATTTGGCTCTTCCAGTTCTGGAAGAGATGTTGCAGTTTTTTTTATATAGAATTTATAATTTATCTATAAGATTTAAAAATGTGTTAAGATAAAGTAGCAATACTTAAGTATAAGATAACACTAGCTATGCTTGGAGAAATAGATATGAGGAAAATTTTCCTATGCATGGTGCTGCTGATGCTTTTTTCCCCAGCAGCAGTGAACGCGCATCAAATATTCGTCAGACCCTTATCCGGCTTTGTGAATATGGGAGATGTAGCCATCCTGCCCATGGCTGCCGGTCATAATACCTCCGGCTCGGAGATGCCAGAGGGATTGACCAACCTGACCATAATAAGACAGGATGGGGGCTTTGTGGATCGTATCGTAAATGAAAAGACCGATACCATGGGCAACTACCCCATTTTCAGCTTTGATGTTGAGCATCCGGGATTGTACGTCATAACCTCCTACAACGGCGGAGGCGCATGGACCCACATCATCACCAATCCACCGGCAACTGGATACTGGGAGGCTGGAACAGTAGATGATATCGATTTTGATGCCATCGATAAGGCCGGCTGGGCAAAGGATTGGTATGTTGAGAGATCCTATCCTCTTCACACCTATGGCAAGTCATTCATCGCCGGTCCCGATTCTGACTACTCCATAGCCTCAAAGCCTATGGGACAGATATTAGAGGTCGTGCCACTTACCAATATCACCGAAGCGGGCAAAGGCGACTTCATGTTCCAGGTTCTCTACCAGGGCAAGCCCTTCAGCGACATCGAGTTGATCGCCCAGAAGGTTGGCGATGATACAAAGATGAGAGGTACGACCGATGCAGAGGGAAAGGTGAGCCTGAACCTTTCAACTACCGATGAGTTCAGAGAGTGGGTGGTTGTGGCCGATACGCTCATGGACACCCGCGTAGTGGAAGCTAAGGACGCACCTCGCGGTGAGGCTTCCAATGAGAAGACATTCGTCGGGCCAGTCTATAGGGCAACTGTGGTTCTTAGGACGGACTTCTTGAAGCCCGAGGAGTGAATTGCCGGGCAATCTATCTTTTTTTTGGGCTCCACACTAAATCCGGAGAATCTCTCTTATCGCCCCAATGGCCTCATCTTTTCTGAAAGGAATTGCCCCGGAATACAGGCTCTCCTCCTGTAGAGTCTTGAAAAGATCGGCAAGGATGGGCATCTCAAGGCTCAGGTTATCCATCAAATCCCTCCTGCTCATGATCTGATGAATATCTCCCTCTGCCACAATGCTCTTATTGAGAAGAAGAATCCTGTCCGCCAGCAGAGCTACCAGGTTCACATCGTGAGTGGCGGTGATGATGGCCGTCCCGTTCTTTTGCTGCTCTCGAATAATGGAGACCATCTCCATCCTGGAGCGGGGATCCAGGTTCGATGTGGGCTCATCCAGGACCAACACCGGCGGCCTCATGGACAGGACGGTGGCAAAAGCGGCTCTCTTCCTCTGCCCGAAGCTGAGGTGGTGAGGTACCTTTGCCGAAAGGCCGGAGAGGCCAACGCGTTGCAGTGCCCATTGCACTCTCTCATCCACCTCCTCTTGAGATAGGCCCATATTCGCCGGACCGAAGGCTACATCCTCTGCTAGTGTGGGCATGAAGAGCTGATCATCCGGATCCTGAAAGACCATTCCCACCTGGCTCCGGACCCATCTCAGGCTTTCATCGCTTATCTCCCTGTTTCGAATCCTGACCTTCCCCTGCCCCCTTAAAAGTCCATTCAAGTGAAGCAGCAGTGTTGACTTGCCTGCTCCATTGGGCCCGAGCAGAGCCAGTGACTGCCCCTTTTCCAGGGAGAAGCTGACTTTATCCAGGGCACGCGTTCCGTCAGAGTAGGTGTAGCTGAGGTCCTCAACCTCTATCGCCTTTTCCTGATTCATCATAATACCTGCCAATCTCGCCTATCAAATGAACATCTTTCAGATAAACTGGATGAACAGAGCCGCGGCCACGACCGAAAAACCCTTGAACAGATCGCTTCCTTTGATCATCATCTTCCGGCTGGAGGGCAATATTCCCTGATAGCCACGAGAGAGCATGGCATTGAAGACATCCTCTGATCGCTCATAGCTCCTGATGAGAAGCATTGCCACAGCCATCGCCATTATGCGGGCCGATTTGGCAGACGACCTGATCTCAAATCCCTTGGAGGCAAGAGACCTTCTCATGGTCTGCAGATCTTCATTCAAGAGGAATATATAGCGATAGGCGAAAAGGAAGATCTGGGTGAGAGGCACGGGCATGCCAAGGCTCTTTAAGGCATTGATGTTCACATTAAATGGAGCAGTTCCCGCCATAATCAGGGCCAGGAGGGCGGCGGCAATCCCCCGGATCATAAACAGCAGTCCAAGATGCAGACCCTGGCGGCTGAGTGTCAGAGAGTGGTAGCTTAACAGACTCTGCCCCTCAACGGTAAAAGGAAGGATGACCAGCAAGGGAAGAAGAAATATGAAGGGCCACTTCATGAATCCCAGGACATGGTGGAATGGAAGCCTTGATATCAGGACCAGTAGAATTGCTACTATAAGCCCTGCCAGAGCCTGGCTGACCTCTCCCGCGATGACAATGGAGACGATCAGCACAAAAAGGGAGATGAGCTTTATCCGCGTCTCCCAGCGGTGCAAGGGCGAATTAATGCCCGAGTACCTTTCCGGATCGAAGCTGCTCATGCTCACCTCTGCTCACTTTCAGCTCTTGACTCACCATCGCTCTTGTCTTCCCCATGGCTCCTATTTTTTCTTTCTGGATATGAAGATCATGGCTAACCCTGCTGCTCCCAGCAGATAGCCAAGGCCTGCTGCCGCTCGGATAGGCCTTGAGACCTGCTCTTCTGCTTGCTTCTGCGACAGGTCGAGTTTGAGATCTGCCCTGTGTCCGGTAGAGTAGCTCACAAATGTGATGTCTCCCGTTCCCTTGCCAGGCCGGACGATGTAGGCACCCCTGTCGTCCGTCACCCCTTTTTCTATGGTCTCGCCTTCGCTCTGAACTTCGATCTCCACTCCCTGTGCCGGAGTTCCATCGTCATAAAGGGCGGTCACCTGAATCTCATTCACCTGATAGCCCATCATCATCCTGTGGCCAGAGGTAGGATGAACAGTCAGGAGGAGAAGGAGAACCAGGGCCAATAGCGCCTTCATCTCATCACCTGCTTTTTCCTGAGAGTGTATTGTTGATACTTATGAAACCCTTCTCCGTATGTCCTCCTCCATCGACCTCATAGCTCCAGTCTCCCGTTCCTTTTCCCGGAAGGGCGGCGGTAAATCTCCCTGTGGCATCAGTGACATTCTGGGCATAAAGCTCTCCCTCCTGATAGAGCCTCACCTCGGCATTGGCTGCCGGGCTGCCGTCATCATAGAATACAAAGAGATCCACGGTTATCTGCTGGCCAACAAACATCCTGTGAGCACTGGCCGCTCCCGCCAGAAGCAGGGCGCCAATAATCAGAGCTAATATCCATCTCATATCAATTTACCTCCACAATCCCGCTATTGCTATTCTCCAGCATTTCTGGTTTAACCTTTAAGAGAAATCCTGCTGCTCCTCCCACAACCAGGGATTCTATGAGTATCACCGGCAAGTGAGCCCCTATCACCAGGAGCGATATCTCATTGAATGCCTCGCCCAGAGCCAGTAGTTCCAGAGAGACCATTAGCACTGACGCCAGGACGGCCAGTCCCCCGGCAAGAGCTCCGAAGACCACCTCCAGGCGGGGTGACTCCAGGCCTCTTCTACTCTCGAACAGCTGCCAAGCGAGCAGAGCTGGAATGCCTATATTGAAGGCATTGACACCCAGTACTGAGAGTCCGCCATGCTGGAAGAAGACCGCCTGCAGGGTCAGGGCTACAAAAACGCCGATAAAAGCTCTTCGCCCCAGCAGTATGCCCGCGAGACCATTCATGACCAGGTGCACTGATGTCGGGCCCACAGGGAAGTGAACCAGGCTGGCTACGAATAGCGCGGCTGTGATCAAAGAGATCTTGGGAATCTCCTCTATCAGCATGCCCCTCATAGAGAAGAAGAGCAAGATAAGAGTGAGAAGGAATCCTGCCGCCAGCATGGTCGGTGGTAGGACGCCGTCGGATATGTGGACCATTTATCTCCTCAGTCGTTCACCCAGAAGGTGAGGTAAGCAGTGGGAGCGACTTGTTCGTACTCGAGCTTATCGCCCTTTTTATAGTTTCCAGATGAGGAGTCCGCATCAGCAGTCCAGCTTCCACTCTCGTCGATGTTGGCCTCAAAGCTCAATACCCATAAGCCCGGCTGGCCAGTCTCAAAGCCGATGATGCCGTCCTCAGACTCCCCGGTGATCTCTGTATCCTGGACGTGCTGAACCACAAGTACATCCTGAGGATACCGATTGATTACGGCGCTGTAGCTGCCAGAGATGGGCTTGCCGTTCCAGAGGGCATGGGCATTGAACTGCTCTCCTGACTTGAGCTGATAAGGATTTGTCTTGGGCACTATCTCCAGACCTGTCCCGCTCGACCACTCATAGCCCTCGCCTGACTGGTAGGGCATTAGAATTCGGCCGTACTTCTCCACCAGGCTCTTGCTGCCCGATGATCCAAAGGCAGCTGGGTCAAAGAAGGTGGTCATCATCTGCAGATCCAGTATATAGCAGCCCGGCTCTTTAAGAGAAGCTGTTCCCTTCAGCCCGTCCTGATATGGATCAACTTCAACCTGGCTTGCGCTCCCATCTGGCGAGATCAGTTGGGCTAACGGCAATGAATCTATCTTCGTGTCGGCAGAGCCGCCATGGCCGTAGGCTATCCAGAAATCGGCTACTGTTTCAGAGTCAAGGTTCTGGGGAAACTCAGCGTAGAGTTGGTGAGCGGCCGCTGATTGCAGCATCAGCCCCAGAAAGATTAGCAATGCAACCTTCTTCATATTATCACATCACTTGATATGCTTTGGTATTAAAAAGACTTTCTATATTCAGATTAAATCATATTCTCTATTAAAATAAAAAATTTAAAAGGAGAGTCCGCTTACTTTTTCACATAGACAGACATATAGGTGCTGTACCGGGTAGTGTTGTAGGGCACCTCGTCTCCGACCTTATAGTGACCAGCGCTCTCCATTGTTGCTGTCCAGGTTGCCAGCTCGTTGATATCGTAGCTGGCGCTGACCTGCCAGAGACCTCCTTCATTGAAGTTGACTGTAAACGACCCATCATCTCCCGTGGACCCCGTCTGAATGTTCGTCAGATTGTAATTGGGACGGGCGGTGTAGGTGGCATTAACCGCCTGGCCATTGTATTTTGCCAGAAACTCCACACTATCATCGACCTTTATGTCATAGGGCGCTTTCTTGGGATTGATATCAAAGGGTGTCCCTGTATCCCAACTCTCTTGGCTCTCATTTCCTGCGTGAATGACCACCTTGCCAACGCTGTAGCCAAGCCTTGGGCTGCTGGGCCCGCTCCCATGCCAGGCAGGGTCATAAACGGATGGAGTTCGGGCCAGGGCGAAGACATAGTCTCCAGGCCAGAAGTAGGTCACATCTTTGTAAGCGTGGCCTACATAGCCAAATCCCGGTAGCCAATCGCCAGTATCCATCTCGAGGTTCAATTTCTGACCATCCGGGGCCAATAAAAAGGCAGATTCAATTGCAGGAGCGGTTACGCCGGTTATATCATCGAAATGGCCATAAAGAGCATACAGTCTCTCACTATCACCCACATCTGTCCTATCGCGCGATTCCAGCCACACATTGTGGCCGCTTGCATTCATTGTCGCTGCTCCGATCAGGAGCAGGAACACAAACAAAGCCTTCTTCGTGGAAATCACCAATCTTCATCAGACTCTATTGTTAAATACTTTTCTATTAGTAATACTATATGTTAAAATATCTTAAAATCACTGCAAGACATCGAGCGGGTACTCGGTAGGCTCTGGCCCACGAACATCCTGTGCCCAGAAGAAGTCGTGATTCCCGCCGTCAATGTAAAAAACAATATCAAGAGGATGAGATATCTGTGCTTTTAGATATCAATTTATCTCCGGGCAAAATAATCAAAGTAATACAAAAACAATATATAGTATGAATTGATAAGTTAGAAACGCGGATTCGGTCCTAACACTCCAAGTCTAAAAATCAGGCATTCCCCATGGCAATTAAGCGAACTACGTCCTTGGCTGGAGATATGCCTGTTTAAAAGGCTCATAGAGGACCGAACTCCGCCCTTCTTATAACTGAGCAATTACCTCGAATGGATAATTCCGTCTTCTAAAACCATCTTTTCATGAGCCATAAACTCGATTACTTCTGGCTGATGGGAGATGAGAAGATATCCAAGATCCATATCCCTCTGCAGATCCTTGAGTAAATTGAGGATCTGAGCCTGCACAGAGATATCCAGGGCAGAGGTGGGCTCATCAAGGATTATGATCTTCGGGCGCAAGAGCAATACCCGGCTGAGTGCCACTCGTTGGCACTGCCCTCCGGAGATCTGACCGGGATAGCGGCATAGCAGCTCTCCTGACAGGCCCACCTTTTCCAAAGCCCCTTTGGTCCTTTCTTGCCATTCTCTTCTGGGAATGCCAAGAAGGCTTAAAACCTCGTGGATTGATCTCTCAATACTCTTTCTTGGATTCAGTGATCCTTGTGGATCCTGGAAGACCATCTGAACCTGCCTTCTAAAAGCGATAAGCTCCTTTCCCTTAAGATCCTCTATATCTTTTCCCCGATAGCACACATGTCCAGATGTTGGCCTCTCCATCCCAGCCAAGATCATGCCCAGAGTGGTCTTGCCGATACCTGAAGGGCCCATCAGGCCCAATGTCCTGCCTTCCTTAATCTCCAGGGAAATATCTCGAAAAAGCAGGCTTTGCTTCTTGAAGATCAGTCCGGATTCGTAGATCTTGCCTAGGTCTTTCCCAGCTAATAGAGCCAGCACCTCACCTCCCTGTCTCCGTCATCGCTTTCTAGCTTGATCATCTTGGGACTGAGCAAACATCGATCATGCCTCTCCCGGCAGCGGGGATAGAATCTGCACCCTTCAGGCGGATCGATCATAGAGGGTGAGCTTCCGGGTATCGGCTTAAAGCCCCTTTCCGGAAGGCAATTTAAAAGTGCCTTGGTATAAGGGTGCAGTGGTTCATCGAATATTTCAGAGCTGCTTCCCGCCTCCACGATCTCACCACAGTACATCACTGCTATCCTTTCTGAGACCTCTTTTGCCAGGAGCAGGTCATGGGTGATGAGCAGAAGTGAGGCTCCAATTTCATCCTTTATTCCAGCCAGCTCTTTCATAACCTGCCGGGCCAGAGACTGGTCCAGGCCCTTGCTGGGCTCGTCGGCTATTAGAATCTTGGGAGATAGGATCATGGATGTTGCTATCATAACCCTTTGATTCATTCCTCCCGAGAGCTGAAAAGGGTACATGAAGGCTGATGCCCAATCGCACAATCTAAAACGCCTAAGCATATCTTGGGCCTTAGAGATAGCCCGATGGCGGGGTAGCCTTCTGTGAATCTGCAAAGGCTCAGCGACCTGCTCTGCCACCTTCATGATTGGATTGAGAGATAGAGAGGGATTTTGAAATATGATAGCAATCTCTTGGCCCCTTATATCGGCCATCTCCCTCTCGCCAAGAGACAGAAGATCTCTTCCTGAAAAAATAGCTCTTCCTTTCACAGAGGCATTCGAGGGCAAAAGCTGCATTATAGCGCTGGCAATTACCGATTTGCCGCAGCCTGTCTCTCCCACAAGGGCTAGGGTCTCTCTTTCATGAAGCTCAAGACATATATTTTGAGCTGCTTTAACCCGGCCTAGAGAGGTGTCAAAGCTAACAGACATCTCGTCAATGCACAGCAAGGGCCGGAAATAGCTCGAAGGCGACAGAATCCTATTCATTGCTGCCCCATTATAGACTCATCTCTCTCTTCCAGAAAAGATCCTATGAGGACAATAGACAATACAAAGATGGTGATACACAGTCCTGGTGCCATGTACCACCACCAATAACCGTTGATAAATCCTCCCCGGCTGAATGCGAAATTAATCATCATCCCCCAGCTCTTCATGGACGGATCTCCCAGACCCAGGAAAGATATAGAAGATTCTGCAATCATGGCCGAGGCAATTGAGAGCAGGAATTTGGGCATTACCACCTGGGAGAGATTGGGGAGCACATCGGAAACTATGATATGCAGATGCGAGAAGCCTAAAGATCTCTTGGACTGGACATAGCCCATCTCTCGTATCTGCAGGGTTTTCGAGCGCACCACTCTAGCGGTGGAGGTCCACCATAGGCTTCCCATGAGCAGCGCAATAAGCCAGAAGCTGGGCCTCAAGAATGCAGCCAGCACAATTATCAAAGGGATCTGGGGTATCATTAGGAATATGTCAGTGATTCCCATGAGAATCTCATCCGCCATGCCCTTGAAGTAGCCCGCCAAGAGGCCTATGCTGCTTCCTATGATCGTAGCCATCAGCGCCGCTCCGAATCCCACAATCAGAGAGACCCGGCTGCCATAGATCAGCTCAGATAGGATATCCTGTCCCAGATCGTTTGTTCCCAGAATGTGATCTTGATCCGGAGGAAGATAGGGCTCAAATCTATCCCAAGGATCGCAAGGAGATATGAATGGGGAGAAGATGGCTGCCAGCAAAAAGGACAAGAATAAAACCAATCCGATTATGCTTGCTTTCCGGGAGAGAATGCCGTTATAGAAGCGATGATATGTCCTCTCGCATTCTTTTTCCATACCTCGTACATCTCTTTCGTCTCCGCGCAAGCATTCAGACAGGGCGCAAGGACCGGAACCAGGATTGATTCCAGCCATTTACTGCCACCTTACCCTTGGGTCGAGATAGCTGTAGAGAAGATCAGCCAGCAGATTGGCTGAAACAACCATGATGGTAATTATCAGGAAAGATCCCTGCAATACCGGATAGTCTCGGGAGAGAAGGGCATCGTAGATAAGACTGCCCATGCCGTTCATGGAGAAGACTATCTCTATAAAAAGCGCTCCACTGAGGATGAATCCGAAATCCAGGGCCAGCAAGGTGATTATGGGCAGAAGAGCATTCTTGAAGACATGGCGAAATAGGATCTGCTCATCGTACAATCCCTTAGCCCGGGCGAAGGTGGCATAGAGGCTGCCCTTTTCCTGCAGCACGCTTCCCTTCATGATCATGTAGTTCCTGGAGAGGGAGAAGAGCGTCATCATGGCGCTGGGCAGAAAGAGATGATGAGCAATGTCCAATGCTGATCCTGTGGAGTAGAATCCCTTCAGTGGAAAGAGGCCCAGCTTGTAAGAAAGGAGGTAAAGTGCGATTAGAGAGAGAAAGTAGGGTGGTGCGCAGTATATGGCCATGATAAAGCCTGTTTGAGTCCTGCGCAAAGTGCTGCCTCTCCAGCCCGCCCGCGCCCCCAGGAGAGTTCCCAGTATAGCTCCCATGACCATGGCTGGCAAGGACAGCAGCAGTGTCCACTTCATGCGGTCGTATATGAGATCAGAGACATTCCTGTGCAGATGAAAGGAGTATCCCAGATCGAATCTCAAAATGTCATGCCAGTAATCCAGAAATTGCTGGGAGAGGGACCTGTCCAAGCCCATTCTCTCTCGCAGCTCCTGTACAGAGCTGGCTGTGAGCATGATATCCTCTCCCAGCAGGTTGGTTAGAGGATCTCCAGGCATGCTTCGTGGGATGAAAAAATTCAAAGATACAATTAAGAACAGGGCGATGGCATACCTGGTAGCCTTTTTCCCTGAGAGCATTTCTCAACGTCCTTTATAGAATCTTATAAATCATCGCATCCCTGGCGGAGAATGAGGCCCATTTTCCATCCTCTCTCTCCAGCAGACGTCCTTTCGCCTGCAGGTAAGCGGCGATCTCCTGACTGTCTCTTCCAGAGAAGCGGTATTGATGGAACACCAGATCCAATGGGAGCGAATAATTTCTGGAAAATAAAATAATATCAAATTGATAACCCATTTCTTTGAGTATATGATAAAGACAGAGATAATCCACATGAGGCTTTGGACCATAGGCAAACTCATTCAATGGGTCGGGAGCATCGGCGCGAAAGACAACAAAGACGCCCTTGCTGGTGAATTCAATCATCTTTGACAGAAAATCTTCTATATGTTCATCGAAGAGACTGTAAGCCGCCAGCGAATAATCGACTCCCTGTGGATTAATTCCTAAATCATTCGGGCCGAGGATCTCGGAAGGCTCTACATCTCGCCACTCCTTCTGGATTGGAGTGATGTTAATCAGTCCCTCTTTTCGAGCTTTCTCCATCAATATCTGCAATTGGTAAGCAGATGGATCAACGACAACTGTCCTGGCAGTCTGGCGCGAGAGGGGAATGGAAAAAGCTCCTGTCCCGGCACCAATATCCAGAAGGCTCGTGCCGGGAGAAATAAAGGAGAAGATCCTGTTCAGGATCTCCCCAGGATACCCGGAATGATTGAGGGTCTGGTCATAGACTCCATAGCTTCTCCAGAATTGGTCGTTGGAGATTTTCCTCTCCTTGAGGGTATGGATATAACTGCTCTCTCTTACGAAATCCCTCCATTGATCCGTCCAGCGGCTCATCGGCTCTTCTCCACAGACAGGAAGTTATCCACATTGAAGATGCCGTATAGTGGATCAGAGTACCATCCGGAAAAGGCCTTGTTGTACGGAGTCACCACCTTATTCCAGTACAGTGCAATTCCGGGGAGGTTTTCTCCATAATAGTCCTGCACCTGGTAGGCATAATCCTGCAGCTGGCTTTGGCTGGCTGCGGCAAGTATATCATCGCACAGCTTATGGAATTCGGGATCTTCCAGGACATGCAAGACACCTTCGCCGGTTCTGCGGGAATCGAAGTAGCCCGTGCCCCAATTGGCATGCATTAGCATTCCCCAGGGGGTGCTTCTGGTTATGGTCAGATCATATTCGCCGGCATCTTTTTGCTTTATCCAGGTGCTGGAATCGACATTTTTTATCTCGCTCTCGATTCCCAGATCCTTTAGATAATCAACCATCAGCTCAGTGACCCGCTGGTAGTCCGTTCTTGTGAGGAAAGTAAGCCTGATATCTTTGCCGTCCTTGCCTTCCAGAATGCCGTTGGCATCGGCATCTTTATAGCCGGCATCTTCGAGAATGGACTTGGCTAGAGGGAGGTTCTGCTCAAGTTGGGCTGTCTGCTTGAAGTTCATCATGCTTGGGGGGACGAATCCAGCATTGGGAACCTGCCCGAATCCCAGGGCATCAAGCTTGAGCATTTCGCTGTAGTTGATGGCATAGGATAGAGCTTTTCTGAAGCTGAGATCGGACATCGGCTCCTTTTTCATGTTCATTCCCAGGAATATCAGGCCGATATTGTCCTTCTCCACAAACTCAAAGCTGCCCGTATCCTTTAGCTTTTTTATGCTGGGATAGGGATAAGTTCCAGCATATTTATAGTAAGCGTCGACATCTCCTTTCTCCAAAGCCAAGGATAGCACATCCATGTTGGCAAATGCATGAATCTCAACAGAATCAAAATTAGGGACATTTCCTTTCCAGTGTGGATTCCTCTTAAAATAAATGACTCCCGCTCCCAGGTCCGTGCTGTTTATATAAAACGGCCCAAAGCCCAACATTTCGCCTTCATTGGTATATTCCATGGGCTCTTCTATAGACTCCCAGATGCGTTTGGCTAAGATGGGATAGGTGGCAAACTCCAGGTTCAGCCGGGAGTAAGGCTTGTTCAACTTGAAGATAACCGCGTCATCCTGAGTGGAGATGTCATTGACTGTTTCTTTCATCCATCCTGCAGCAGGATAGTTCTCTGCAAGATAATCGAATGTGAACTTTACATCCTCAGAAATGAGCTTTTCACCATCGCTCCAGTAAAGGTCGTCTCTGATGATGAACTTCCAGGTCTTGCCATCCTCTGAGACCTCATAGCTTCGGGCGGTAAGGCCCTCCAGGGACCCATCCGCAGCCATCTTCATCAAGGTGGGATTGGATAAATGGGCAAAAACACCCATATTGCTGTCTCCCAAGATGCTGGCTGATTTGACCACATTAGGCGTTCCTATCTTTAGGACCATTCCGCTAGACTCCTCTGAAGCCGTGCTTAATGGTATCAGCATCAGGCAAAGAAGGAGCGCTGAGGCTATTTTATAAGTATTCTGTTTCATAATATGCCTGCCTTTTGTTACTAATTGATATAATTGTTATAAGAAATTTGCGGTTATACATATTTTTAATAATTTTATCATAATACTTATTAATAATTTTAATTATATATTAAAAACTTCAGCTTCATCATTTTAGTATGCGCGATCATAAGTCCTTTTTCCGAAGAGCCTGTCTCCTAAAGAGATCAATCTTATAGGTAAATCTGGAATAATATTAGAATCAAATTAGATATCCTCCTAATCTATCCGATAAGCTTAATACTAAGTAATATTAGTCTTCCATCGTGATAAAATATGGATCAAGACTTAATGAGAATAGGCGTCTCATTGCCAGAAAATTTGCTAAACAAGTTTGATGAAATCATACAACAGCGCGGCTATTCTTCTCGCTCAGAGGGAGTTCGGGACGCCATAAGAAATTATATAGTCAATTTCGAATGGATGAGCGATGTGGAAGGGGAACGGGTGGGTGTGATCACTATTTTGTACGATCATGCCCAAAGAGGCCTGGAGGATAGCCTCACGGAGATTCAACATGATTTCGGCAGCACAATAAAGTCAAGCTTACATATTCATTTGGATCAGGACATTTGTCTGGAGGTTGTTGTGCTCAGAGGCGAGGGTGATGAGGTGAGAAAGGCCGCGGAAAAAATGATGACTCTGAAAGGCGTAAAACATGTTAAATTGACGACAACCTCTCTTGGCAAAGAGCTCTAGGCAATGAGGAAAAATCCGGAGGTATCTAAATCGAAATCAGAGTTATTTTAATCTTGCTTGCTCTCGCGTCAAGCTTAGCATGTGCTTCCGGAAAAGAGTACACGGCTGACTACTGGCAGCAGATGGGCGATGGTTTCTTGGAGAGAGAGTCCTTCGCAGTGGCACTTGACTGCTATGAAAAATCAATTCAGTTGGATGAGTTCAATGCTTCTGCCTGGATGAAGAAAGGACAGGCATTGAGTGGATTAGAGCAGTATGCTGAAGCTCTCATCGCTTTCAATGAGTCGACTGAAATAGACTCCCGTCTGGCGGAAGCCTGGTATGAAAAAGGGATGGCCCTAGCCCAACTCGGACTTTACAATGAATCCATAGAAGCCTTCGATGAAGCCATCGAATTAAATCCGCAGGTGGCTCTATCCTGGTACAGCAAGGGGATTGCCCTGGCAAACCGGGGAAGCCTCAGAGAGGCTTTTCTGGCTCTTAATGAGGCCACAGAGAGGGATGTCAATCTGTCCGGTGCCTGGTATTCTAAGGCTCTGATCTTGGCTGATCTGGACAGGAACAGTGAGGCCATTGCAGCTTTTGAAAAGACCGTAGAACTGGACAACCATAATGAAGATGCTTGGTTTAACCTGGGCCTTCTCCATTCAATTTCGGGAGATCATAGCTCTGCTCTGCTGGCGTATGACAATGTTACCGATCTCAATCCCATAAACGCCCTTGCCTGGACCGGGAAAGGCAAGGAGCTTCTTGCTCTGGAAAGGTATTCCCAATCCTGTGAAGCATTTGAGAGGGCCTGCGAAATTCAGATAGATAATACCGATACATGGCTGAGCTATGCTTCCGCCCTAAGGCTGTCCGGCAGATACAATGAATCCATTGCCGCTTACAATAAAAGCATTGATCTGGACCCAGTAAATCCCGATGCATGGAACGGAAAGGCATTGTCCTATTTGGAGTTGAAGGATTACAATGTCTCTTTGCAGCTATTTGATAGGGCAATAGATCTCGATTCCGATGAGATCGGATTCCTTTATAACAAGGCCCTGGCCCTGGATGAACAGGGCAACTATAGCGAAGAGATCTCGGTTCTCAGAATATCTGTGCAGTTGCACCCTGAATGCGCTGTATGCTGGAATCAGCTGGGACTTGCTCTGGCTAAATTGGAGATCTTCGACGAGGCAATAGATGCTTATGATCGGGCTATTATGCTCGATTCAGATTACCTGGACCCATGGAATAACCGGGGAATTTCGCTGATGATGGGCCGCGAGGATTATGTCGAAGCCCTTAAAAGCTTCGATAAAGCAATTGATATCGATCCCAATTGCATGGAGGCATGGGCGAATAAGGCTTCCGCGCTAAGACTATCCGATCGCGGAATAGAGGCAAATTCTGCTCTGGAAAAGGCCAAAAAGCTTGGATATAGTGGATAGTCTCACAATTACACAAATATCGATATTCAGGCACTAATTGCCCTCAATATTTCGCTCAAATCCAAGTTCTATTGAGATTAAAGAGACTCCAAAGGGCAGAACCTACAGAGGAAACAGAATTCTCCTTCCTCTTATCGTGAAGGACTCAACCTCTATGCCATAAGCCTCCCGAATGTTCTCCGGTGTCATAACTTCATCCGGCGCTCCCGCTGCCACCACGTTTTTGCAGCTTTTTTGCGATCCACTTTTGCTTGCGCATTCGTGCTTGAGCTTTCTCAGCAAGACCACCTCGTCCGAGAACATCAGGGCATGATTGGGATCATGCAAAGTCATGACCACGGTCACCTTTTTCTCCTCAGCAATGCGGCAGATCATCTTGAGAACTGCAAACTGATTTTTAAAATCAAGATACGAGGTAGGCTCATCTAATAAGAGATAGGACGGTTCCTGGGCCAGAGCGCGAGCGATCATCACCAACTGGCGCTCTCCACCACTGATTTGGGTATAAGGCCTGTCTGCCAGATGAGATGCTCCGACCATCTTCAAAGCCTGGGACGCTTTTTCCACATCCTGGGCTCCGGGTTGGGCAAGAGCGGAGATATGAGGCATTCTTCCAGTGAGCACAATATCTTGAACTGTGAAGGGAAACGATGACCTCTGGCTCTGGGGCACATAGCCCATGAGCCTGGCCAAATCCGCTTGTCTCATGCGGCTTATATCTTTTCCATCTACCAAGATCCGTCCCTGGCTGGTACGGAGCAGGCCATTGATGATCCTGAGAAGAGTGGTCTTTCCGCAGCCGTTTGGACCTAAAAGGGTTATGACGGCACCCATTTTTAAACAGAGGCCTACATTGCCGAGAACTAGATGTCCGTCGTAGCTTAAGGAGACACCTTCTGTGATTATGCCCATCTTTTCAGTTCCATTCATTCCCAGCCACCTGACCGGACACTTCGGAGAAGGTAGGCAAAGAAAGGAGCGCCAACCAGGGTGGTTATCACACCTACAGGGACCTCAAAGCCCATTCCAGCTCGGGCGAAATTGTCCACCAAGACCAGAAAGGATGCTCCGAAGCTGAGGGAGAGGGGAATCAAAGTACGGTGATCCGGTCCAAAGATCATACGCAGCATATGGGGCACTATAAGGCCCACCAGGCCGATGATCCCGGCCACAGCCACTGCGGAGGATGCCGCCAAAGATGCGGCCAGGATAAATATTACTTTGTAAAGCTCAGGATTCAAGCCAACTGAGCGCGCCTCTTCATCGCCCAGAGCCAGGACATTCAGCCTCCAGCGCAGCAGAAGCATTGTCGCGCAGCCAAGCGCGAAGAGAGGAAAAGCGCTATTGATCTTGGACCAGCTTGCTGTGCCAAGGCTGCCCATTATCCAGTAAACTATGCTCTGCAGGGCTCTTTCGCTCACGGCAATCTGAATTATAGCTAAGAGCGAATCAAATACAGCAGAAACAATCACTCCTGCTAAGACCAGAGAGACGATCGGAGTGCTTCCCTTTGAGGTAGCCATGAAATAGGTGAGGCCCACAGCAATCAGGCTGAAGAAGAATGCGGCCAACTGAATGGACACTCCGGGCAGATAAGCCAGAGAAAGAGCGGCTCCAAAGGCTGCTCCGGAGGAAAGGCCGAGAATATAAGGGCTGACCAGAGGATTTCTGAATATCCCCTGGAATGCAGCCCCGGATATGGAGAGGCTGGCTCCCACCATCATGCCCAGCAGTATGCGCGGCAGGCGGACCTGGAAGATCACTGTGCTGTAGACCTCCGGGTAGCTTGCGTCATAGCCGAAAAGATGAGATGCCATCAGATCCAGAAGGGCTAATGGATCAATGGGAAAAGTGCCTATGAATAGGGAAAAGAAGAAGACAAAAAAGGGAAGGACCAGAAAGAGCGAGTAGAGAAGGGATCTCCTTGAGATGCTCCTTCCCAATCTGCCGCTCTCCTCAAGAAGCCCCATAGCTCTTAGATCTCAGGCCTTGACCATACTGGGATAATGCACGCCCCACATATCCACATTGTATTGATCCACGGTCTGGTTCATGTCCAGTCCCTGAAACTTTTCCGGATGCAGATCCTTGGCCACATGCAAAAGAGCCAGAGGCATGCGGGGGGAGAAGGCATCGAATAGGTAAGGATTCTCAATCTCATAGACCCGGTTGTTCTTTACCGCATTGATATCCTTCCATCCCTTGAACTCCTCTCCGCCGATGATGTCCTCGGGATCGAGGTTCTCGTTATACCACATGTATATGACATCCGGGTTGAGCTTTATCAGAGTCTCCTGGGTGATCACAGGATGCTCCATCTCCTGGGCGTCCTTATCGGCAAGAGTCATGACATTTATTCCGCCTGCCAGTTCGATCAAGTCATTCATACCACTCTTGACCCCGGCAGTGCCGTAGACATCGGTCCACATCCAGAATACTTTTGGTCTCTCCTTCTCTGCAATCTGATCTGTGACACTGGTGGTCTTTTGCTTGTAGCTCTCCATTATCCCTTTTACCTTCTCTGCTCTCTCTTTATTTCCGGATATCAAGCCCATGGAATCCACCTGGCGGAAGACATCGTCAAGGGAGGTGACATATATGGCGAAGGTGGGAACTTTCAGAGTTTCATTGATGGCCTGAATATTGGGATCATCGGGAGAAGATGCCCAGAGAACCACCAGGTCGGGATTGACCTTGGCCAGGGACTCGAGGCTCAGCTGGTCACCGGTAATGTTCACCACGATCTTGCTCTCGAACTGGGGATCGATAACAGGAAAAACGTCTTCTGTCAGCTTTCTCATCCACTTGTCATCCTTCAAAGCAACCACATGCTGAGGATCTCCCACGGCATAGTAGGTCTTGAGGGCGTTTTCCATGGTGAAGACCAATCTCTGTGATGGAGAGCTGATGGTCACATTTCTTCCCAGATCGTCCTTAATGGTGATTTTTTCCTCAGCAGATACAGACTGTCCCGCCAGCATTATGCAAAAAGCAAAGGCAAGCAGGCAACAAGCCAGTTTTTTCATATCATTTCCTCCATAAGATCGTTTCAATTCGGTTTAATTCACCCTATACTAAATACGATAGTAAAAATAGAAAAATTAGAGCCTCAATTATGGTTTGTACTTGTACTCCTCTGTTGGGAACTGAGCCTGGCTGGTGTTCCATTTGGGCTTCATGGTGGATATGGATGTATTCCGGCAGGTGCAATCGAAGATCCCTTTCTGGCCGGCATACTGCTTATCGAATTTATATGAGAGCATGTCGAAAAAGCCGCCGTGGCAGCAGGGAAGCCAGTCATCAGCCCAGGAGGACTTGCTCTTGGTGATTTCCAGCTTCATGTTCTTCTGTACCTGGAAGTTTCCTATGTAGTCGTTGTCGACCTCGATTATCGGGTCTTTCCAAGCCTCGAAATGACCTAATCTAAAGAGGTCTGTACTGGAATCTATTACATATTCACCTGTTTTTTTATCTAACTTGTACTTATCAATTGTATGATATCTGGTTTTGATTACTTTAGGATTAGCCAGCAGCTCTCCTATATGCAGCGTGCCCTGGGTCACATCATCGTCTATCCTCATGTTGAGTGTGCCCTTGCCATCTGCATCAACAGTAGCTCCGGTACAGTTGATATCCACTGCGATATCTCCATGTACTGCATGGGCATATTCTATCTGCCTATGCATTGAAGCAGCTTCTTGATAGCTCTTGCCCACGGTTTTATCTTTAAGCAAGGAATTTATGCCAATAGGATTTGCGGCGTAGTAGCCCGTTCCCCAGGCAAATCTCATAGGAGACTGGATATTGTCGTATTGTCTGGTGTAGGAGATGACGCTGTTAGCACCCGATGGCTTCTCTCTGAAGTCGTATCCACCGCTTTTCTCCCAATTATAGACCCAGTAGCTGTTTTTGTGAGTTGTTTTTTGCTCGCTATTTAAAATATCAGCCTGATCGATAGTGCCGCTGCCATGTGAATACTGGAATAGGGAGAGGTTATTGGTATTTATTCTCTTGTATTCCTTAACATATCCCTCTCCTGTTACATCGTCCGTCATTTCGTGCTTGTACTTTATCGCCTCTTGACCTGGGTTGTAGTCGAATTCCCCGGCCAATGAAATTCCTGTAATAAACAAGAGCAGAATGATCCCGGATCCTATTGCATGTATTTTCTTCATATCAATCCCTCCAATGTTCATAACATCGATATTTCTGGGTTGCTTTAATTCATATAAAAACTTTTCTTTTTAAGATTAAACTGTAATAACAATTAAAATTTTATGTATTATTGTTACAATTTTTAGATATATGCTATTATTTAACTTAAACCAAAGGATTTATATGTTAGTTAATCGTGTATAGCCTTACTCCATTTAGAGCGATAGAACGGATGGGTTTATGGATCGCTCATCCGTTTATTTTATTTAAGAAGGACCCAAAGCCAAGTTTATGTTGGGGAGAGAATAGTTCTCAGAAAATCCGGCACTCTCGCTTGGTGCATCTAAAGAGATCCTAGATTCTCAATTAACAAGTATGACTGAATTAAAAACAAATAAAATAATAAAAGAATAATGGCTACTTATCCAGGAGAGCGAACTCGCCTGCATCAAGAAACCAGTAGCCTTCCCTCAAGGAATGCTCGCTTTTAAATATTTTTATTTTCTTTTTAAATATAGGGCCGTCGGTAACCAAAGTATGAAATTCCCCATTTTCGCCGCATGGGTTTATGGATGGATTTAAATCCCTCAAATCGCTTATGAAACTCTCATCGATTCTTCGGTCCAGCCATTCTCTCCCCAGCAATCCATCTTTGACGCTGACCACAAGCACCTCAAATCCGGAATTTATAATTTCCCTTAAAATCTTAGCCGGATCCTGTTTCCAGAGGGGCAATATCTGATCTAAATTCATGTCCCGGCAGATCCTTTCCACCAGCATTTTATGGGTTTCAATGTGTCCAAATATGGCGCCATCTATACTCTCTCCCTGTGCTCGAAGATCCGAAATAGCCCTTTTAAATTCTTGCTCATAGGAAGAGAAGCCCCGCTGAATAAGAGGAATTCCAAGGGCTTTGGATTGCGCTTGAATAATCTGCGGATTGATCTCATGAGATCCTACTTTCTTTTCATTCCTGAAATGCAGGAGATAGGTAACCTGATATCCTTCAGCCACAGCTTTATAGCAGGAATAGCATCCATCTTTTCCACCCGTCCAGGAGACCACTGCCTTTCCTTTTTCCGTTCTTCCCAGCTGCATGGAATGTCTCACCTAATTCACCGATCTCTACAGATCTTTTCATCTTGTTTGGACAGAACAATAAAGCTAAACCAGCGGCCTGGGCTGCTTTCTCTCCGGCAGCACCGGCAAGGGCATGGTGTTGATGAGAAGCGGCTGCTCCACCTGTTTGGCCCTCTCCACCAATAGCTCCTTGCCCCAGCCGGTCAGGCCGAATAATGGAACAGCCGTCCCCACCTGCACCAGAGGCCGGACCTGCTCCCGAATGTGTTTGGAGGCACAGGCGGTGACGATGTCCGCTGCCGCCAGAAGCCTGGATGCCTCCTCAGAGGCGATGCCTGTGAGGTGCACCCCAATGATCATAATCCGCACCCCTGAGGCCTTCTCCAGCTCACGCAGCTTTTCCGCATCTGTTGCCTCGGCAACGGTTACAGCAAATCTCTTGTATCCGGCTGCGGCGGCATAGGCTGCCCCCTCCAATTGGTCGATTCTGGCGTCCTCGGGAGAGAGTATATGCCCCTCCATCTGGCGGATGCCTTCTATAACCTCCAGTATGGGATCGGACTCTACCAGGCCGGAGATGTATCCGCCCATTCCCTGCACCAGGTCGGGATTGGCGGTTATCACCGTCCCCGCTCCGTCGCAAACGGTGACTGCGGCGTCAATAATTCCCGATTGCAGGCCGGTCATCATGGACTCGGAGGCCCCGAATCCGACAAAGGTGTCTATCTTTAGCCTGCGGCGGGGAGAGAACATGCCGTGATTTTTTATCCTGAACTCCATGTTGGCGGCAGCCGATTCGGCTGTGACCTCTTTTATTCCCCGGACCTTGTCAAAGAGGGGGCACCACTTGATCATAGGCTGGCCTGCCTCCGTAACCATTTCCCCTTCCACCTTGATCCTTGATCTGCCCAGCAGCTCCATTATATTCATCCTAGTCCTCCAGTGAGAAGTAGATCCTTCTATTGGCCTTTCCCTTGTTCTCCGCCTTGATCATCTTAATCCTGCCCACCTCTGCGGTGTTCTTGACATGGGTGCCGCCGCAAGCCTGCCGGTCGATGCCCTCAATCTCCACCACCCGGATTGTATCCCGGTCCGGCACAGCCATGGCCAGGCGGTGCAGATCGGGCAAAGCCAGCGCCTCCTCTCGGGATATGATCCTGGTGCTCACCGGCCGACGATCGGATACGATCTGGTTGGCCTTCTCCACATATTCTATCATTCTGGACTTGTCAAAGCTCTCCAGGGAAAAGTCCACCCTTGACCGGGACTGCTCAATCTGATTTCCGGTGATCTTGGCTCCCGTCTCCTGGAAGATTACCGCACTCAAGATATGGCAGGCGGTATGGCTGCGCATAAACCGGTAGCGACGATCGCCGTCTATCTTTCCTGAAACCATATCACCAGGCTTTAATCCGGGCCGGTCCAGGATATGGACAATCTCAACTTCTGCCTTCTCCGCACCTACCACTTGGAAGATCTCGCTGTCGTGCTCCAGAATGCCGGTATCAGATGGCTGGCCTCCCGACTGGGGATAAAATGCGGTCTTGTTTAAAATGGCCTTATTTTCAAGTGCCTGCATCACCATGGCACTGAAGCTCCAGAGATAGCTATCATCCAGGTATATCTCATCCATGGTGATATGTAAAAGCTGCTATATCATCAGCTTGACGGCTGCCGTATTCTATTTTTATGTTTAAGATAATTAATAAGAAATGGAGATTTACTTCTCAATGGAATTATTTTTAACGAAACTTATATATATCTCATCGCTCTTTGAGCGATTGGTGACCGCATTGGATACCATAGACGCCTCAGACCAGAAGGTCGGGCGCGATGAATTCGCCTCTATTTTGATCCAGATAGGCTTAAAGCGAAATGTGGCCAAGGTTCTGACCTATCTGGCTGCAGTGACTGAGGCAACATCTCGCGAGATAGAAATCGGCTCGGATCTCCGCCAGCCGGAAGTGAGCATTGCCATGCGTGAGATTAGAAGGCTGGACTGGGTTGTAGAGAGAGACGAGAAGAATCCGGGAAAAGGCCGACCCTATCGCATCTATCGATTGAACAAGAGCCTTTCTGAGATTGTGGAGACGCTGGAAGAACAAAAGTCAAAGGAATCCGAGAGAATAATGAAGCAGATTGAGAAGCTCAAATCCTTGAAGGCTAATTAATATAAAATTTACAAAATTAAAAATTGCCATTGAGTCTGAAATGGGCATTCGGATCTGATTTCATGTCCAAAAATGGCCCTGCGCAGCTTATTTTTAAAAGATATATTTCTTCTCTATGCAAAAAACTATATACTAATTAAAGGGAAGAATACAACAGAAAAGAGCGGACGGGGAAGGAGATGAAGTATATCATCGAGGAGGCCCTGGGCAGGTCTGAGGCCGAGAGAAGGATCAAGCCCACCAGCATTATTCAGAGCGATGAAGAGTTGGTCTCGGTTTTAGAGGAGCTGACCACGGTAATCAGGGTGATTGGATGCGGTGGAGGCGGCTCAAACACCATAGATCGCCTGGCAGAATGCGGCATCCAGGGTGCAGAGCTTTATGCCATCAATACCGATGCTCAGCATCTTCTGCATATCAATGCCGATCGGCGTTTCCTTATCGGCAGACGAACCACACGGGGTCTGGGAGCGGGGAGCCTTCCGATCATAGGAGAAGAGGCGGCCCAGGAGGATATCGATGAGATCAGGGCTGCTGTGGATGGCGCGGATATGGTCTTTGTCACCTGCGGTCTCGGCGGCGGCACAGGAACAGGGGCCTCTCCCGTGGTTGCTGAGGCGGCCCGGGAGGCTGGGGCTCTGACCATCGCCATAGTCACCATTCCCTTCAGCGCCGAGGGCTCTATAAGGATGCAGAATGCTGAAGCTGGCCTGGCTCGACTGCGAGAGGTCTCGGATACAGTTATTGTGGTTCCCAACGATCGGCTCCTGGATGTTGTGCCCAACCTTCCTCTTCAGGCCGCATTCAAGGTAGCGGATGAGGTGCTCATGCGCTCGGTCAAGGGCATCACCGAGCTGATCACCCGCCCCGGTCTTATCAACCTGGACTTTGCCGATGTCAGAACGGTGATGACCAATGGGGGCGTGGCCATGATCGGTATGGGTGAGGCAGATGGCGAGGAGAAGGCCCGCGACTCGGTGATGAAGGCTCTCAGGAGCCCGCTCCTGGATGTAGATGTATCCGGAGCCACTTCCGCCCTGGTCAATGTAGTGGGCGGACCGGATATGACCATAACCGATGCCGAGACCGTGGTGGACGAGGTCTATCAGAAGATCAATCCCGATGCCAGGATCATCTGGGGAGCCCAGATCGACCAGAACCTGGAGCACACCATACGCACCATGCTGGTGGTCACTGGGGTATCCTCGCCTCAAATCCTGGGAAAGGAGACAGGGAGAAGGATTACTTCAAGGCATGGTATAGACTTCCTGCCTCGCAGGGCACGCTACTAAAATATTCGATCTCTCCTTCCTTCACTTTTCTTACACGTGCTAGCATGTGCCGTGTCAATCGATGGAATTATAAGTCTGCTGCACAAATTAATACTGAAAATCCCTGGCGCGGATGTGATATCTATTCTGACGGAGAAGGTGAGCGGTGAGCTTGAAATGCTGGAGCGGCACCTGCTCATACTGAAGCAGGTTGTGGAAAATGAGCCCATAGGCATACTGAAGCTTGCGGAGGAGACAAATATCCCCAGCCACAAGGTGCGATATTCCCTGAGGATTCTGGAGCAGGAAGGTTTGATCAAGGCATCAGCCCCCGGCGCTGTGACCACCGAGCATACCGGTCTATTCCTGGAAAAGCTGGAAGGCATGATTGAGGATCTGTCCAGGAGATCCGAGGAACTTAAAAAAATCAAGATAGAGAGATGAATGCTTTATTCTCAAATCGCATCGACCTTGCAGGAGATCTCCGGCTCTCCAAGAGGGGGCAAAGCGGATAGAGCATCGGCTCTGCTCCGCCAAGCGGCAGAGGAGCCACAGATGCTCTGTCCGGTGGTCAGGCTTCTCACCGGAGAGCTCTGGCCTCGCTGGGAGGGTAGGGTTATGGACATAGGCCCGGAAGCCGTGGCAGCGGCACTGGCCGACCTCTGCGACATAGACCTACCCCTGGAGCGACAGCAGAAAGGAGATATGGGTCTTGTGGCCGAAGCAGCGCTGCAGCATAAGGAGCAGATCTCTCTATTCGGCCAGCCGATGGATGCGCTTTTTGTATATGAAGGTCTGAGGCGCATCTCCTCCTTCAAAGGAAGCGATTCGGATCAGAGAAAGATAGCAGTTTTAAGAGGTCTATTCTTGCTGGCGAGCCCCCTGGAGGGAAAGTTCATCGCCCGTACTGCTCTGCGCAGCATGCAGGCTGGCCTGGGTCCGCGGACTATGATGGAAGCCCTATCTTCTGCCCTGGCCTGTGACCTGTCTTCATTGGCCAGGGCCTTCGGGCTGATGCCCGATCTGGGGCGAATTGCCCAAATGGCCCGCCTGGGCCGGCTGGATGAGGTTTCCATCCAGCCCAATCTTCCCGCCCGATTTATGATCTATTCCCGGAGAGACGGTTTCTTTCCCGCATCATACCTCCCCAAATTTCCCGGCCTGAGGGTACAGGTCCATAAGGCAGGAGAGAGCGTCAGGATATTCACCTCTCAACTGCGGGAGATCTCCTTGTCTTTGGAGGGGCTCTGTCGGGATGTGGGCCAGCTTAAACCGGATTTTGTCGCAGATGCAGATCTGATCGGCTTTGTTGATCCCGCCTCCAAGAAGAATTCAGCCAGGAGCGGAATCTGTAGCCTCAGGGAGATGCTCAGATATATCAACCGTCGCCGCCCTGCCAGGAAGAGCATCATACGACCGGCTCTGCTGGCCTATGATCTTTTAGCTGTTGAGGGGAAAGACATCTGCAGCATGGACTATCTCCATCGCCACGCGAGAATGCTGGAGGCGCTGGGTCTGCCTCAAAAAATTCCCTTTTCTGGCATATCTCCGGTAGAGGAGCAGCATCTCAAGGATAGAGAATCTCTGAATGAATACCTCCGCTTTATCCAGAGAGAGGGAGCTTGGGGATTGCTTTCCCGAGATCCCGGAGGGATATACCGACCGGGGGAGGTGGCGGAGAGGGATTTCATCATCCGTGCTGCCAATACCATCTCTGCTCTGGTGATGGGGATAGAGTGGACAAAGAGCAAGAGCGGTGAGGGCCGGGCAAGATTTCTCTTGGCTCTGCGGCAGGGTGATGCTCTCGTGCCAGCAGGCAGGGTCTGGCGCACCAGCTCTGATTGCAGCTGCCAGCCTCTATTTCAGGTCGCAGCATCCCTGGGCAAGCTCGATAGTGATCCTCAATCCCCCCGGATTCTGCTCAATATAAAGATAAGAGGGGCGGAAAAGGTGGGCCAGGAGTGGCGCCTGATTGACCCGGTAATCGAGGATTACAGTCTCAATTCATCCATCGAGGATGTCGATGGACTGGAAAGTCTGGACAATATTGGCTTAAGATGATACTCAATCCTTTCGATCCCTGGAAGAGCCGGCTGTGCACCTGTCCCTCCAAGCTCAGCCTCAATCCCTACACCGGCTGTCCACATGGCTGTCTTTACTGCTATGCCTCGTCCTATATACCTAATTTCAGGACCTGCCGCCCCAAGACAGACCTTCCGAGGAGGCTGGCCCGGGAGGCGGCCAGGGTCCCGCAGGGCAGATTGGTGGCCATGTCCAATAGCTCCGATCCATACCCGCCTATGGAAGAAAAGCTCTGCCTCTCACGAAGCTGCCTAGAGATTCTGAGGGCTAGAGGGCTGGCCGTCCAGGTGGTGACCAAGTCCTGTCTGGTGGCCAGGGATGCCCAACTACTGGCCGGGATGAGAGCCTCTGTGGCCATTACCCTGACCACCTTGGATGATTCCATCAGCCGCAGCCTGGAGAGCGGGGCTTCCCTTCCCGGCCAGCGGCTCAAGGCCATGGAAAAGCTGGCCGCTTTAGGCGTACCGGTCTCGGCCAGAATTGATCCCATCATTCCCGGCATCAATGATGCAGAGATAGATGATCTGGTATCCGCCGTCTCCAGGGCGGGAGCCCTCCATATAACCTCCTCCACCTATAAGGCCAGACCGGGGGGCCTTAAGAGGATCATGAATGCTTTTCCAGAGCAAGGGGCGGCTCTACAGAGGCTTTTTGCCGGGGGAGAGATGATGGCAGGCAGCTTATACCTTCCGGCTGAGCTTCGAAGGGGACTGATGGAAAGGATAGCAGCATCAGCAGAAGTGGAAGCACTGACATTTTCCTCCTGCCGGGAGGGCTCAGAGCCAGCACCGGGAATAAATTGTGATGGGTCGCATCTATTGCCATCTCAGGACAAGGTAAAGCCAGAGGAATAAATGAGATGCTGCCCCTTAATTCCGGTCAATGCCCATGAAAGTCTATTTATATGAAGAATAACTAGACTTCACGACAATTCTTCTCAAAAGGGAGGATGTTCAATCTACAGTCATAGATGCTATGCGCTAGTGGAAAAGGAGGTATTCAATATGCGGAAAGTTCTGGCCATTACTGCGGCCCTCATGATAGCGGTCGCGGTTATAATGCCTGCTTTGGGATATACCAATCAGGCAGCAGGAAATCAAACTTATTCTATTACGGCAGGAGATAAACTGCAAAATTACAGCTTGGTCACAATGACCCCAGCTCACAGCCTGACTGCTCAGATGATAGTCAACAAATTTTCCTTCCAGTCTGCGGGAATTAAGAGCACCAGGATGCCATACAGCTTCTCGGCCGGTGCTGCACCCAAATACTCGGTCAAGGCAATGAGCGTAGATAGCGTCACTGCTCTGGGAGCAGCGGCAGATAAACAAGCTGCAATGCTAGGAAGCCTGAACAAGCAGGAGACGGCTATGCCCGAGGTTGTAGAGGAAGCCCCAGCCGTGGTTGAGCCCGTTGTAGAGGAGGCCCCAGCCGTGGTTGAGCCCGAGGTTGTAGCGGAAGCCCCAGCCGTGGTTGAGCCCGAGGTTGTAGCGGAAGCCCCTGCCGTGAATGAGACTGAGGCTGTAGCGGAAGCTCCTGCCGTGAACGAGACTGAGGCTGTAGCGGAAGCTCCTGCCGTGAACGAGACTGAGGCTGCAGCAGCTCCAGTGGCCGGCCCCTATGTCATTATGGGCCTCGTCCAGGATAACAGCCAGGCTCCTCTGGAAGGCTGGAATTTCGACCTGAGCAAGGACGGAGCAGTGGTCGATAGCGCCATCAGTGGCGCAGATGGAAAGTTCAACTTCGTGGGTCTGACATCCGGCGTTTTCACCGTGAGCGAGACGCTTGAAGAGGGATGGAATGTCGTCTCTCCCGAGAATGGCACCGTGGATGTCACCATTGCAGACGCCAGCGTGACCGATCTGGTCTTTGTCAACCAGAAAGCTTGAATCCATCACCGATTGCTGTGGAGATAAGCTCAAGTCAAACCACAGCATGAGATGGGCCCCGATCAATGCCGATATAGCGCCTGATCGGCCCATCCCTATTCTGCTCATGCGGCCACGTGGTCTGATTTTTTCTTTTCTTTCAACCATCAGGCTTTCATAGATTGAAGGCTCAGTAAGAGACGGATGATGCTGATTATGAGAAAAAGGTCCTTATGCATAGCGGCAATTTTATTTGCCCTATTGTCTGCAGAGACGGTATTTGCTCTGGGAATGTATGGATCTTCCCACTGTCAGGCCAGAGATGCTATTGAAGCCTATTGTGTCAGTCATGGGGGCTGTCCCAGAGACGGATACTGTCATTTTCCGGACGGCAGCTACTGTGAGCTGGTATCATTTTACAATGGCAACTGCCCCGGAGCGGCCTATTACGAGCAGGCTATCTGGATGAATGAGGCCTATAGCTTCCTCTATGGCGACTATTATAGCCATCCTTATGTCCCGGTTAAATACCCCTCTGCATATCCTTATTATCCCTACAATCCCGGTCCGGCCTATGCCCCAGGATACGGCTCATGGCTCTGATAGAGTATCTGTAAAAAAGGTTGTTAAGCGATAGGATGCCGATCAGGCATCCTTTGCTGCCATCCTAGCCCAGGATTTCCTGCTTGAATTTATCAAAGCCGATTTCATCTATGAACTCTCCCAGGCGCTGCTTCTTGGCGTGGTCCTTGTAGTAGTGGATGATTTTGTCAATCAAAGACAGGACCGCCTCATCGGAGAGGTTCTCCGCCAGCACCACCCCCAGTCTGGGCTTGACTCCGCTGCTGCCGCCAACAAGAAGCTTCCAGCCCTTGGACATTCCTATGAGCCCAATGTCCTTCACCGCTGGCTCGGCACAGGAGTTGCCGCAGCCGGAGACGCCGATCTTGAACTTCCAGGGCAGCTGCATGCCATGATAGATCTGGTCCAGCTTGAGGCCAATGCCCACTGAATCCTGCTGGCCGCGTTTGCAGAAGGTGGTTCCGGGACAGATCTTGATGCTCCGGACGCACAGGCCAATGGCGGCGCCGGCCTTCATCCCCAGGTCATTCCAGGCAGCATCGATATCCTTGGGATCTATACCCACTATGGCTATCCTCTGGGCGGATGTGATCTTGAGCACCTTGGCATTGTATTTTTCAGCCACATCGGCTATCCGGCGCAGTCCCGCTGGGTCTATGATGCCGCCGGGAATGTGAGGCGCAATGGCGAAGGTCTCTTTGTCTCTCTGCAATATTGCCCCTTTTTCCAGAATGTCTTTGGACATTTTTTCCTAGCCTCCTTCAACTAGTTTTTCTTTGATAAGAATGGAGATATTGGTTAATCTGGAGAATATAAGACTCTATCGGAGTGCTGCAATTGGTGTAGAGTCCTAAAAGTCGGGACTCTACAGAGTGCTGCAATTAGATAAAACCGCAGCTTAAAAATCAAGGATATTTGCCAGAATGGAATCTTAGCTTAGCGGATTATTATGGCGAAATTGCTGATGAGCGAGCCAATTTCCAAGGCTTAATTGCTCATCAACATTCTAGCCTGCTCATGCAATAGAGAATCATGCATGTGCCTTGGCCTGGAAGGAAGCACCGCTGGGCCTGCTCTTCCTGTGCCGCATGACGTGGCGGGAGCGCTTTCCGGACATCTCCTCGCTCTTGACCCACTCGCCCGTCTCGTCGTCCTTCTCGTATTGCTCTTTCACGGCCGACCAGGCAGCTTCGTGAGATGCCCTCTCGCGCGCTGCATCTTCCACATCTGCATTCTCCTCCCAGCTGCTGTTATAGGCCTTCAGATAAAGGACCTTGGCCCGGCTGGGTAGATTTCGAACGCTTTTGGGCAGCTCGCTTGTGCTCTCGTATGGCATCCAATACACCTCCTGTTATTGTTTGATTTGGTGAACCTGCTTACTATGAAGGTCTCCTTTAAAAGCTCTTTGGTTTGGCCTGTAGGGCTTATAAAATAAGTTAAATTATGTAATTTTAATAATTTTTATATCTCCTGATATCCTAAGCATGGTTTGGGGCAATGCGAATCTCGCATTTAAGGCCTTATCTCATAGGCTTTCCGATCCCCTGAGCGCCTCATCCAGCGCCCCTTTCAGCTTCCTGTAAGTTGCCTCCAGCCCCTCCGATATCACCCTGGTGTCGGAGAGTACGGGCATGAAGTTTGTATCCCCATTCCAGCGGGGCACAATGTGCAGATGGAGGTGATCGGCAATGCCCGCCCCCCCCACCTGGCCCATGTTCATCCCCAGGTTGAAGCCGTCCGGGCGCATCACTCTCTTCAGCAGATCAACGCACATGGCGGCAAGCTGCATCATCTCCTGCTGCTCTTCGCCCTGCCAGCCGGTGAGACTGGCGGTATGCCGGTAGGGGACCACCATCATATGGCCGTTATTGTAAGGATATGCGTTCAGCATCACAAAATTGTGTCTTCCCTTGTAGAGGATAAAGTTCTCCGCATCCTTGTCCTGCCCAGGCTTGTCGCAGAATATGCATCCTTCCGGCTTCTTGCCAAGGATGTAGTCTATCCTCCAGGGCGCCCACAGATTCTCCATAGTCTTTCCTCTCTCCATTCTCTGCTACTCTCTCAGCCGCTCTTTCTGCCAGACGATCCTTCTGCCCTCAAATCTGGGATTTCCCTCTATAAACATCCTTATTGCCCGCGGGTAGGCTTTATACTCCGCCCTCTGGATTCTGGCTTTCAGGCTCTCGCGATCGTCACCCTCCCGCACCGGTACGGGACGCTGGTAGACTATTGGGCCGTGGTCCACATCCTCGTCCACCACATGCACCGTGGTCCCGGTCCATTTAACTCCCCACTCTAAAGCCTGGGAGAAGGCATCCAGACCCCGGAAGGAGGGCAGAAGGGCGGGATGGATGTTGAGAATCCGATCTTTATAATGACGGACGAAATCGGGAGAGAGGATCCTCATGTAGCCGGTAAGTATCACAAGATCCACTCCCGCCTTTTCCAGCCGGTCTATGAGTTGCCGGTCATACTCCAGGCGGGTGAGGCCGGCAGGATCGACGAATTCATGACAGACTGAGAACTCTTCGGCGATTCTGAGCGCTCCGGCATCGGGCTGGTCCGCCAGCACCACTGCTACCTTTCCCGGCAGCCAGCCCTCCCGCTCCGCCCGGAGGATGTAGCGCAGGTTCTCTCCCCGTCCCGAGGATATCACTCCTAATTTAGCGGTCTTGATCGTCAAATCGCACCCTCAAATAAACCCTGTACATCAAAGGTACCTTCCCCGTGCCTTTATCTCCTTAACCCTCTGCAGTACTGCCTCGGCCTGGGGATTGGTCTTGATGTAGCCATCCACAAACGCCTCCATCAGCTCACGAGGACGGTCATGGGTGCTCTCCAGGGTCTGGAAGTAGACATGGACATCCACTCCCTGCGCCTCCACCGTCTTCTCATAATAAGAGAGCCCGAAATCTATAAGGCAGATCCTGCCCCGGGACAGGATCATATTGGAGGTGGTCAGGTCCCCATGAATGATGCCCCCGCTATGCAGAATTCCCACCGTCTCCCCCACCATCCGGGATAGTTCAGGGCTGATGATATCCTTTAATTTCTCTCCCTCTATCCTCTCCATCTTAAGCTCAAACCGGGTTACGTCGCTGATGATGGGAGTCAGGACCCCCAGCCTTCTTGCCTCTGAGGTAATCCTGGCCTCACGCAGTGTTCTTTCCGTCCTGATCCTCCGGTCCAGCTCCGGCTGACGATAGCTCTTGGCCGGCCGGCTCTTTTTAACCGTATCCCCAACCAGGGTGATGACGGCTTCTGCTCCTCTGCCTATCTCCATAACTCTTCTCTCTTTTTCCAGGCCTCCAGCAGGCCAATGCATCCGGTGATCATCATATCTCCTCCGGGGGAGGCAGCCAATGCTCCTGGAATCGCCCCGCAGGAGAGAAAGCTCTGCCGGCGGGGGCCGGTGACCAGAATCCTCTCCACCTTGCCGGGGACGCTCTCCACATATGCTCCGTGGCCGCCATCCTGAAAGACCTCACTGCTTTTAATTGTTCCCTGGCATAGCTCCCGGACCAGGTGGCGCAGCTTTTCCGGGGACAGCTCCGAGGTATGATGCTCAAAGATGCCTGTGATCTGCCCTGCCGCCAGCACCGCAGCCACGGTATGGCCGTTTCCGAAATTTATAACCAGAGCCGGCCTGTCGTCCTCCAGCTCCAGCGCCGCGCCAAAGAGGGCAGCCGGGCCGGTGTCCATGAGCAGCGGCCGGAATCCTGCCGTTTTTAGCAGATCATGCACAGCCAGCATACGAGTCATATTCCGGGGAGGATCTCTATAAGCGAAATCCTTTAAACTGCCCCCGGATCGGATGGCCTGGGCCAGGCACTCAAAGCGGTATAGGCGGTTGGATTTATAGGGGGAAAAGCCGTGATCCTGCACCGCCACGGCAATGTCTGGGGGAAGATCAAGATCAAACAGGCCAAAAGCCTTCTTGAGGGCGGCTATATCGATGTCTCCCGTCTCAACCTTCAGGGCTTGAGAAGGGGCCTCATCGCAGATGACGACCCCTAAAGCAGCCGCCTTCTCCAGGTCATCGTTGATTGTAGCCGCGGCGGTGGGAGTGGCAGATACCCCCAGCCCTGCTGCCAGATGCCATCTCACCGCCGCTGTGGAAGAGCCGCCGCCCATGGTCGGGCCGCATAGAAAGACATCTCTACCCATCATCCTGGCTTGATTGATCCTGTTTCCCACCAGAGATGTCTGGCTGGGGAGGATCATCTTGGTCGAGCCCTCCAGGGGCACCTCCTGATCGTAGAGCAGAATGTCCTGGGTCCCTGCCCCTACATCGATGGCCAAAAGCGACATGGTTTGTTGTATCCCGCATTCATGGGAAAAATTTTATCCTCAGCCTTCCCATCGATCTGGCATGATCATAGATGTGGTGGTCGCGAGCACATCCCGCTATGCCCGCTTCGGATCAGCCAGAAGCCCGGAGGAGGCGGATGATCTCTCCGGCCAGCTGATCCTGGAGAGGATAAAGGCAGCGGGACATATCGCTCGCTATGCGCTTCTCCCGGACGGCCTTGGCCTGAGGCAGGCAGCGGAGAAGAGCGATGCCGATGCTCTTATTATCTGCGGCGGAACCGGGCTCACCAAGTCCGACCTTACCCTGGAAGCTCTGGAACCCCTATTTGAGAAAAGCCTTCCTGGATTTGGAGAGATCTTTCGATATAGAAGCCTAAAGGAGGTGGGAGGCCGGGCCATGCTCACCAGAGCGGCAGCAGGGGTTTACCGTGGCCGGCCCATATTCTGCCTCCCCGGCTCTCCGGGAGCGGCTCGACTGGGCATGGATCTTATCCTGCCGGAATTAGGACATATCATTGGGCATATAAGGGAATAATATGAAAAAATAATATTGATTACATTAAATCTTCTTCGGGCGCAGTAGCCTTTTATATGATTAGCACTCTGGTAAGGATATAAAGCTATCAGGGGGAAGATTGGCCAATGGAGACGGAAATTCCAGTGCGAGATATAATGACCCGACCGGTTATCACGGTCGGTGCCGACTTGGACATATTAAGCGCTGCCAAAAAGATGGGATCGGCCAATGTGGGCAGCCTGATCATAACTGCCGAAGGCAAAACCACAGGCATTTTAACCGAAAGGGACCTGGTCAAGAAGGTCCTGGCCGAGGGAAAAGATCCCCGTGCTATCAAGGTTATAGAGATCATGAGTTCTCCGGTTGTCTCCATTGAACCTGATGCCAGCCTACGCGAAGCTGCAGCTCTGATGCTTCGCTCCGGAGTAAAACGGCTGCCGGTTATATCCAATGGAAGGCTGGTGGGTATAATCACAGATACCGATCTGGCCTCGGGCTCCTCTGTGGGCATGAGCGATATTTTAAGCGACCTATTGGAGATGCACCGGGAGAGCGTTCATTTTGAACCGTCCCAGGCAATGCCTCGTGGAATCTGTGAGGTTTGCGGCCAGCTCTCCGATACCCTGGAGAGCGTCAACGGGGAATTGCTCTGCTGGAGCTGCAGGGATGGAAATAGATAGAACATAATCGCTGGACAGCGGAGGAATCGCATTTGTTAGTCGAAGACATTATGTCCAGAGATCCTCTCTACGTCGAGGATTCCACATACCTCACCAAAGCGCGTCAGATTATCAGAGACAATCATGTACGCGGATTGCCGGTATTGAGCAACAAGGGCACCGTCCTCGGAATTGTCACCAATCAGGATATGCTGAGAGTAACCTCGACCAGGTCAAATGTGACAGTGTCCGGTTATGTGGTCTCGGTTCCCACTGTGTCTGGAAAGACTCCTGTTCTTGATGCCGCCAGGCTCATGCTCAGGGAAAAGAAGGGGCTTCTTCCGGTCATCGAGTCCGAGGAAAAACCGGTGCTGAAGGGTGTGGTAAGCCTCCTAGACATCTTTATGAACATCGATTTGGAGAGAATTCCTGAGAAACAGGTATCGGAGATCATGACCACCAAGGTTGTAACCACTCGCCCCGATGATCCCATAACCAGGATCTGGGATCTAATGATCGAGAAAGACTTCACCGGCCTTCCCGTGGTCAAGGACGACAGGACAATAGGGATGATCACCAGATTTGATATGCTTAAAGGCACGGCCAGGATAGGTAAAGAGAGTGAAAGAAGGCCTTCAGACTCGATGCAGATGACAGTTGAAAAAATTATGAGCACGCCGCTATACAGCGTAAAGCCTGAGGATAACGTAGCCTCGGTCATAGAGCATATGCTCAAGCATGGCGTGGGCCGGATGTCCGTGGTGGAAGATGGAATGCTGGTGGGAATTGTGGATAGAAATGATCTGATAAAATGCTACCTTGGTGAGTGAAGATGAGCAAAGGACCAATGACGGGAAAGGATGTAACCAGGATTCCCCAAAAGAGCGATCGAATGCCTGTTGCCCCAGGATCGGGAGAAAGATCACCCCTTCAGTTCGACTCCAGAAATGCCAAGAGGGCGAGCAATGTGGTGGGAGTGGCATCGCCGGATGTGGTCACAGTGCCGCCTACCACCACCATCATGGGCGCCATAAAGACCATGATATTCTACGGCTTCTCCCGGCTTCCCATAGCCGATCCCGGCACTAAGAGGCTTTTGGGATTTGTCACTTCGGTCGATGTAGTCGACTTCCTGGGAGGAGGGCTGCGGCACAATCTCCTGGCAGAGAAGTATGGGGGAAACATCTATACCGCCATCAACGCCGACATCAGAGATATCATGAGCACCAATCTCACCTATGCCGACGACAAGGCCTCTTTAAATGACGTACTGAAGCTGATGTACGAGAGAAATGTGGGAGGCCTGCCCATATTAGACGATGATCTCCGGATCAAGGCCATAATCACCGAAGAGGATTTCGTGCGCTTCTGCCGAGGCCTGGATACGGGACTGGATGTAGAGTCGTTCATGAGCCCCAATGTGGTGACCGCTCCCGCTCAGACCACCATCGAGAAGATGACCAGGATGATCATCCAGAAGGGATTTCGGCGCATGCCGGTGGTTCAGGAGGGAGTGCTCATGGGCATGGTCACCGCATCGGATATCATGAAGTATCTGGGGGGAGGAGAGGCCTTCCAGAAGGTGATCACCGGCGATGTCACCGAGGTCATGAACCAGCCCATAAAAAGCCTTATAAAGAGGAGCCTTCTGGCCACAGAGAGGAAGGCTGACCTGGGCCAGGCAGCCAGGAAGATGATGGATAACGACATCGGATCTCTGCCGGTCATGGACCGGGGGTCTTTGGCCGGCATTCTGACCGAGAGAGACTACGTGAGAGCTTTGGCCGAGAACAGAGGAATTTTACCATGATCATGAAGAAAGTCAAAGATTACATGAGCGCTCCCATATATGTCATCGAGCGAAATGAGCCCATTCAGAGAGCCAGGAATCTGATGTTCAAGTACAGCATCGGCAGGCTGCCGGTGATGGACGAGGGACGGCTGGTGGGCATTGTCACCAAATACGATATCACCAACCGTCTCAACCAGGCCGCACCGGAGTGGCGCCGCAGACCCATAGACAAGGTTCCCATCCAGGTGGTGATGACCGAGAAGCCCATTACCATATTCCCGGATGCCACCATGCCCCAGGCGGCAGAGCTTCTGATCGAAAACGACATATCCGGACTGCCGGTAGAGCGCGACAGCCAGATCGCGGGAATGATCACCTCCAGAGATATGATGAGATATTTCTCTGAGCAGGATATCAAGGCCACTGTTGGCGACCTCATGACCAGGAATATCCTGGGAGTTCACCGCCACCATACCATAGGCCATGTCCTGGAGGAGATGAATGTGCAGGGACAGAGCAGGGCTCTGGTATACGAGGACAATAACACACCTGTGGGCATTGTGACTCGCTCCGGCCTCACCTTTTCCGAAATCATGGGGCCCAAGGACGAGATGGAGACCAAGAACATCAAGATGACCAGAAAAGAAAGCACCGCGGGCAGAAAGCAGTACCGCTATATCAAGCAGATGCCTTTTGTGGCCGAGGACATCATGACGGCACCCATTTTCACCATTGGTGCGGAGGAGAAGGCGGTGGTCGCCAGCCATATGCTTGTCGAGAAAAGCATCATAGGAATGCCGGTGGTGGACAAAGATGAGGTAGTGGGCTACTTTTCTGCCGATGAGATCATTGCCGAGATTGGGAGGTGGAAGTAAATGCAGGTTAAAGACATCATGAGCGAGCCGGTGAAGATAGATAAATCGGAGCGGCTGGGCCATGCTCTGGATCTGATGGAGAAGAACGATCTAAGAAGGCTTCTGGTCACCAATAAGGATAAGCTGGGGGGGGTCATCACCACCAGGCAGATCGCTCGGGTGCTGGGGGCCAGAAAGTCCCTGGGAATGCCCGCCTCATCTCTGCATGTGGCCTCCGCCACCATGGACTCGCTGATAAAGGTGCTTCCCGATATGCAGGTTGATGATGCCCTGGCTTTGATGCAGAAGACAGGCGTCCTGGTGGTCATGGATGGAGATAAGGTCCTGGGATGGGTCCGGCCCAGGGAGGTGCTGACAGCAGTCAAGGTTAGCGGCACGGCCGGAGACGCCATGAGGTTTCCCCTCACCGTCAATCCCAATGACCGACTGGTCCATGCCCGGCGCATGATGCTGGACAGGGATGTAGGACGTGTTCCGGTGGTGGAGAGCGGCCGTCTGGTGGGAATCATATCCGAGAGGGATATTGCCAGGTCACTGCGGGCCTTCCGGGATCTCAATGACACCGCCAGCAAGCAGTATGCCAGAATCTACAATATACTGGTCTCCGATGTCATGACCCATGATGCTCAGTATGTTTACGTGGACACTCCATTGGAGGAGGTCAAGAAGATCATCCTGGAGGAAGACCGGGGAGGACTGCCGGTCTTGAACCACAGGGAAGAGGTGGTGGGGATGATCACCCGCCGGTCCATACTGGATTATCTGGCGAGGACCAGATGAATCTGGCCAGAGTGGCACAGATACTGGGAATAACAGAGAGCAGGCTGCAAGGCCTGCAAGAGACCATAATTCGAGAGTCTGCCTGGCCCGAGCCCCGACTGATCCGCTTTGAGAAGGAGGCATCGGGGGTCGAGGCAGGCACAGTTGTTTTTGAAAACGGCGATATTGTCTTCGGCTATCCCAAGATTCGCCGGCCCCTGTTTTTGGCCCCGGCCATAGAGCGCCACTTCTCCGGGGCGGTGGCTGTGGAGGAGAAGATGAACGGCCACAATGTGCGGGTCCTGTCCGTAAGCGGCGAGACCGTGGCCTTGACCAGAGGCGGATTCATATGCCCCTACTCCACCGAGGTGGCCCGGCGGCTGGTTCCTGAGGAGATTTTCGAGAAGAATCCCAACCTGGTTTTATGCGGTGAGATGGTGGGGCCGGAGAATCCCTATGTGGCCAAGGAGATCTATCCCACCGACAGCATCGACTTTTATCTCTTCGATGTGGCGGAGAAAAACCGCAAGGGGACCGCAGGTGTGCATAAGACTCACGAGCTGGCGGAGCGGTTTGGACTCAAAGCCACCGCTTTTCTGGGCCAGTTTCAGAAGGATATAGCGGCGGAGAAGATCCGGCATATAGTGCTCCGCCTGGGCCGGCAGGGGCGGGAGGGAGTGGTGCTCAAGGATCCGGAAAATCAGGTCTCTCCAATAAAGTACACCAGCTCGGCCACCAACTGCAGCGACATTGCTGTAGGCTTCAAATATTACAATGACTATGCCACGGACTTCTTCCTCTCCCGTGTGGTGCGGGAGGGCTTTCAGTCCGTGGAGTGGAATGAGTCGGAAGAGGAGAGGGGGGAGAGGGCGCAGCGGATAGGCGAGAGCATTCTCTTTTCCATGATTGAGACTATAGAAAAGAAGCGCGCCGGGGAGAATATAGTGCAGAGGGTCATAATTCACGTCCGGAACCTTCAGACTGCCAGGGACTTCGAGTATCACCTGCGCCGGAGCGGAATTCGGGCTTTATTCGATCCGCCCATGCCGGACGACGAGGGCTATCAGATCGGAATCACTAAGCTGGTCATGAGCACAAACGATAAGACCCAGGCGCTCTTAGACGGTGAGATGTGGTAGAAGGCCGAGGATTATGAGTGAGATTGCAGACATAGAGATGCAGGGACATCTCATCGACTCCCAGATGATGACCCGGGTCCTGGACAAGATCATGGATATGGGCGGGGAGTTCGAGATCAAGAACTTTCAGATTGGCCAGAAGAAGAATGACACCAGCTATGTCCAGATCACAGTCACCGGCGAGGATGCCGGCCATCTGGACAGGATACTCCTGGAGCTGCATGCCCTAGGAGCCCGGCTGGTGGAGATGGAGGATGTCAAGACCGGCGTATCGCCAGGGGATATGGTTGTCCCGAGGGGATTCTATTCCACCACCAATCATCCCACCTATGTTCGCTACCAGGGCTCCTGGGTGGAGGTGGAGCAC